>Ga0302213_1000004_pt1 | contig 290166 bp, 288 predicted proteins | sample II_Fen_N1_2_FD_194583 | JGI IMG/M metagenome (GOLD analysis project Ga0302213, IMG submission 194583) | Peat permafrost microbial communities from Stordalen Mire near Abisko, Sweden - II_Fen_N1_1 | ecosystem: Environmental > Terrestrial > Soil > Wetlands > Permafrost | place: Sweden: Abisko...
AGTCTGTTTGAGAAAGTCCCACCATTAAGCTCGATCAAGGGCTCAACGGGACATACCCTCGGTGCTGCTGGAACAATCGAAGCGGTTGTCTCCATCATGGCATTAAATGCTAACATGATGCCTCCAACGATTAATTTTGAAGCATCAAGCGATGATATGCAACTGGATTACATTCCCAATAAGGCAAGAGCGGGGCAATTGCATACAGTCCTAAGTGCAAATTACGGTTTTGGTGGCACCAATGGAGCCATTATTTTTGTAAAAATGGAATAATATCATGAAAATAAAAAATCACGTTGCTATTGACAATTCAATCACGGCATTAACTTATTTTGCCAAAATATTAGGACAAAAATTATTGTATCATTTATTTTGAGGATGTGGAAAGGGTATGATTAGAAATTTATTACACTAAATATTGATGTGAGATTGCTTTATAGAGTCAACGAAACAGACGACACCATTAAGATAGGCTAACGTCTGTTTTAAAACTATTTGCCTAACAGTCGTTTAATATCCGCTTTGGGCGATACTCCAAACAATCTTGAATATTCCCTGCTAAATTGTGATGGACTTTCATAGCCAACTTCAAAAGCAGCACTTGAAACATCTAATTGCTTTGCCATCATTAATCGTCTGGCTTCTTGTAAACGGTTTTGCTTTCGATACTGAATTGGACTCATTGAGGTAACATCTTTAAAATATTTGTGAAACGATGAGACGCTCATTTTCGCGACATCCGCTAATGTTTGAATATGAATGGGTTCAAATAAATCATTTTGCATAAATCGAATGACTTTGGAGATACGACTAGCATTACTCTCCAAGGAAGCATATTGTCTTAGAATTGTTGTACTGTTGAGTTGTAAGATGCGGTACAAGAGCTCTTTATGGTACAGTGGGGCAAGGATTTCTATATCTTTGGGGGTATTAAACAAAGAGAGTTGTCGATAAATGACTTCAAGAATCTCTGCTGCAATAGGCTCTTGACACAAGGCCAAAGAGGCATCGTTTGTCTCTACAAGGCGAAGGTCATGTGATTGTTCAATAATCTCATAAATTTGTTCAGTTGAAAATGTGATTTGGATGGAAAGAAAAGGGCATGTATTGGATGCTTCCACAATTTGTCCAGAGACTGGGAGATGCACAGAGGATACTAAATAGGAGAGGGGATCATACCGATAGGTATGATTTCCCAACATCACAATTTTAGCACCTTGTACAATGACAAAGAGTGCTGGTTCATACACCATATGCAGTACTTGAGTAACATTGGATGCTTTAAAGAGTTTCACATAAGGAATACGTGTTGTATTAATCCCTTCATGTGTTATTTCCTTTTCAACAATACCAATCAGCTTTTGACGAAGATTTGACATGGTGCTATTCATTTCCCCTCTCATTTATAGTGGTTATATTATACCTATACGGAAGGTATTTGTCATTATAAACGCATACCTCCCGTAAGTTCAATGCGTTGACCGTTCATCCATCTGCATTCTTGCGATGCTAGTGCGGCTACGGCAGTGCCAATATCATCAGGTAAGCCAGCACGACCTAATGCAGTCTGTGATGCAACATAGGCATTCATATCAGCATTGTCTCTTAATGCGCCATCACCAAAATCGGTTTCAATACCACCAGGAGCAATAGAGTTGACTGTAATTCTTCGCTCTCCAAGTTCAAGGGCAAGGTAGCGTGTTAAAACATCAATAGCTCCTTTCATTGCCGCATAAGCGCCAAATCCTGGCATACTAAAACGTGTTAATCCTGAAGATAGATTGAAAATATTACTACCATCTGCAAGAAGTGGCAGTAATTTTTGAGTTAAAAAGAAAGGTCCTTTGAGATGAATATTCATCAATTCATCAAACTGCGCTTCTGTAGTCTCAGCACATGAGACGTAGATACCAATACCTGCGTTATTGACCAAAAGATCCAGTTTAGAAGAGGCTCCCCAATTCTCTTTGAGTGCCAACGATATTTTTTCAACAAAAGGGGTAAAGGTCTCTGCTTTGGCAACATCAAGTTGTAGAGCAATGGCTTTGCCACCTTGTTGTTGAATCTCAAGAATGGTCTCTTCTGCACCTGTTTTTAAACTCTTGTACGTCACAATAATATCGTATCCTTTTTTGGCAAGGTTTAATGCGATACTTTTGCCTAAACCTCTGCTACCACCTGTGACTAATGCTATTTTCATAGTGTCTCTCCTGTAATATTTTATAGAATATATTGTACATTTTTTGCATGATAAAGCATTAGAATAAAAGTCCTAATTTTTTGCCTAATTCTCTTTACGATAAAGAGTAGAAATTGATAGCTAACTATTTAATAATCCATTACATATAAAATAATAATCACCATATTTGCAGAATAAGGCAATGAATATACAAAATCATTCTATCGACACATTGAAAAATAGCTTATAATCTTTTAATAATCTTATTAGGAGGTTAATCATGAAATACAGAAAACTAGGAAACAGTGGCTTGGAAGTATCTGCCCTTGGACTTGGGTGTATGGGTATGAGTTTTTCATATGGGCCAGCGCATGATGAAAATGAGATGATAAAACTGATTCATAAAGCCTATGAGCGTGGCATAACATTTTTTGATACGGCTGAAGTTTATGGACCTTATATCAATGAGGAACTTGTTGGAAAAGCACTGGAACCATTGAGAAACAAAGTCGTGATCGCGACAAAGTTTGGTATTAAAATCGAAGAGGGAAAACAGATTGTCAGTAGTGATATCTCCAAAATAAAAAGTGGTGTCGAAGGGTCGCTTAAAAGACTCAAAACAGAGAGTATTGATTTGCTTTACCAACACAGGGTTGATACCAATACTCCTATTGAAGATGTTGCTGGTGTTATTGCCGAACTGATTAAAGAGGGAAAAGTTAAACACTGGGGACTGAGTGAAGCGGGGATTGAAACCATTAAACGAGCGCACAAAGCCCTTCCCTTAACGGCGATACAAAGTGAATACTCCATGATGTGGAGAGAACCTGAACATGCACTATTACCGCTTCTTGAAACACTTGGAATTGGCTTCGTTCCTTTTAGCCCTTTGGGAAAAGGATTTTTAACATCAACCATTAGCAACGAAAAAACATTTGGTAAGGATGATTTTAGAAGTGTCGTTCCCAGGTTTTCAAAAGAGAATTTAAGTGCAAATCAAGTCTTAGTTGATTTAATCAATGAGATAGCAAAAAGTAAAAATGTGACCGCCTCGCAAATAGCATTGGCATGGGTCTTAGCACAAAAACCTTGGATTGCTCCCATTCCAGGCACAACAAAACTGAATAGACTTGAAGAAAATATTGGTGCCATTAACGTTGAATTTGCAGCCGATGAGTTAGCAAAACTCAACCATTCTCTATCCAAAATAGTAATTTCAGGTGATCGTTATCCAGCAGAAATTGCCAAACGAGTTGGAAAGTAAAATTTATAGAATCATCAAATCTTAAATCTACAAAGATCAATAAAAACGAAATTGTGTTCATTGAGGTGAGCATCTATGCTCTGGATATGTAAATTTCATTAGGAGACAAAACATGAAAAAGCAATTAAACGAGATAGATAACGTGCAAGATACCCTAGAGTCCAATACAACGCACGATAGCAGTCGACGAAACTTTATGCTAACAGGTGCTATCGCCCTGGGCACGGGAGCTACGGGACTTTTACATCCACTTTCCGCTCAGGCTGCAGAAACTAGCCCAACAAACAAAGTAGGAGACCAAGGCCCTTATCCTACCATGGGAATGGCGGTCTATTCTGCAAAGGAACCCCTTAAACCTTTACAGTTTCAAAGAAGAGCCCTAGGACCTAAAGATGTCGCAATGAAACTTCACTATTGTGGTGTCTGCCATTCTGATATTCACCATGGTCATGAAGATTGGCGAAAAGAAAAGTTTCCACTCGTTCCTGGACATGAATTAGCCGGCGTTGTAACGGCTATTGGCTCCAGTGTGAGTAAATTTAAAGTAGGGGATCGTGTAGGTGTTGGCTGTATGGTTAACTCGTGCCATCATTGCGAAATGTGCGATATGGGGATGGAGCAGTACTGTGAAAATGGTGCAGTGTTTACATACGGTTCAACTGACCGTGATGGAACGATGACGCAAGGCGGATACTCAACCTTTAATGTGGTAAATGAAGATTTTATTATTCATGTGCCTGCTGCTGTTGATTTAGCCGATGCGGGTCCAATGATGTGTGCAGGAATTACGGTGTATTCACCTTTTCGTCGTTGGAGTATTGGACCTGGTAAAAAAGTCGGTGTTGTAGGACTTGGCGGGTTAGGTCACATGGCCGTAAAAATTGCAATCGCAATGGGCGCTGAAGTAACCGTGATTACCACATCTCCTGATAAAGTGGCTGATGCCAAAAAATTCGGTGCCAAAGAGGTCATTGTCAATCCTGATAGCACAGATCTTTCAAAATTTGATCGCTCCTTAGACTTTATTATTGATACCGCGCCTTATAAACATAAACTTGACAAGCTATTTACCCTCTTAAAACAAGACTCTACGTATTGTATGGTGGGTGTGGGTAAAGTGAGTGATCCTTATGAAATTGGACCATTTTCACTGCTTCGCACACGAACGTCTTATGCAGGTTCACAAATCGGTGGTATTCGTGAAACGCAAGAACTTGTAGATTTTTGTGCACTTCATAACATTAAACCCCAAATCACTAAAATTGCGATGAGTGAGATTACAGATGCATGGGAAAAAGTGGTTGCTAAAAAAGCGCGTTATCGCTATGTGATTGATATGCAAGCTTAAAAAAAGAGGGTTTTAAGCCCTCTTTTTATATAAAATTAAACGATAGAAAAAGATTACATGTAAAATTAGTTTATGTAGAAATAAGAGCCTAGAACCTAGCGTATCTTCATCATCGTTTATGCCAAGTATAAAACAAATTAGTAAAAGGAAACCCATTCATGAAACCAACGAAAAAAGCTCAAGATCAACATGATTTACTCTTTCCAGGGTATGTCTCCACACTCGCTGTCACCGATCCAGAATTAATCGAAATATTTGATAATTTTGCTTTCGATGAAGTGATCTCTCATGATGACTTAGATGTCAAACTAAGAGTGATGGTTCAGCTAGCATCTATGATTGCTTCTCAAGCATTAAGTGAATACCGCGTGATGTTAGGGGCTGCACTGAATGTTGGTATAACGCCTGTTGAGATCAAAGAGATTGTTTATCAAGCCGTTCCGTATGTGGGTATGGCAAAAGTTTTTGATACGCTTCGTATTACCAACGAAGTTTTTACAGAAAAAGGTATTGCCTTGCCTCTGCCACCTCAGTCAACAACGACACCTGAAAATCGAGAAAAAAAGGGTTATGTTGTTCAAGAGCAGATTATTGGAACAGAATTCATCGAAAGTCTCTATGCCACAGCACCTAAAGATTTGTTGCACATTCAGCATTACCTCTCTGGTAATTGCTTTGGCGATTATCTTACACGTACCGGTATTGATATTCCAACACGTGAACTTCTTACCTTAAGTATGCTTATCTCTCTTGGTGGGTGTGATGCCCAAGTAAAAGGGCATGTTGGTGCTAATCTTAATGTGGGCAATAACCGTGCTTTGTTGATTAATGTGGTCACACAACTGTTACCGTTTATAGGTTATCCTCGAACGCTCAATGGTTTACAAGCAATTAATGAAGTTACTGCTTCTGCCAATGCTAAAAAAGCGTAATCTTATTGATTCAAAATGAAACGATTAAAAGGAGAATTCTATGTTAAAACGTACTTGGCTTATTACAGGCGTTAGTAGTGGCTTTGGTCGCGAGCTGAGCCAACAGCTTCTTGAACGGGGTGATCGTGTTATCGGTACGGTACGCGATACACAAAAGATTGATGATCTTATTAAACGTTATCCGCAGACATTTAACGTTGAGATTTTAGATGTGACAGATACAAAGGCGGTACGTGAGGTTGTCGACCAATCTTTTGCGAAGTTTGGGCGCATTGATGTTGTGATCAGCAATGCAGGTTACGGTCTGTTTGGAGCAGGAGAAGAGCTCACTGATGCGCAAGTTTCACATATTATAGCGACCAATTTAACAGGCTCAATCCAGCTCATTCGCTCAGCCCTTCCACATCTTCGCGCACAAGGTGGCGGTCGTGTGATTCAGATCTCATCGTACGGTGGACAGGTTGCCTTTGCCGGTAATTCACTTTATCACGCGACAAAATGGGGTATTGAAGGCTTTGTTGAATCGGTTGCGCAAGAGGTGTCGACGTTTGGAATCGGTATGACGATTGTTGAACCAGGCGGTGCACGTACCGAATTTCGTTATGGCAGTGCGCAGGTGGCTACGCTGATGCCTGAGTATGATGCAACCTCCGCGCATGCATTTTTGAAAATGCTTGATCCTGCTAATGGCTTAGCGACCGGAGATCCTGTGCGTATGGCAACACGCATTATTGAAAGTGTTGATGTTGAACCCGCTCCTTTGCGCATCGTGTTGGGCTCTCAAGCGTTGGAGAGTACGATAGCAACGTTAAATAAACGTATCAGTGCGTTTGAAGCACAAAAAGAGCTTGCCGCATCAACGGATTTTCCAGCGGGTGAGTAATAGATGATAAAGGAATGCATCATGAGTAATAATGATTTAAGAAACAGTGTTATTTTCCCTATTGGGGAAAAGTTTGAAAGTGATAATTTTAAAGGAACCGTGTGGCTTAAAATGCTCACCCTCTCTGCCTCTGGGTGCCCTATTGGAAATGTGACGTTTGAGCCAGGATGTCGTAATCGATGGCACAAACATGCAGGCGGTCAAATTTTACTTGTTACAGGCGGAAGAGGGTATTACCAGGAGTGGGAAAAACCTGCAAGAGAGCTTCATGCTGGAGATGTTGTTGAAATTCCTGCCGATATGAAACATTGGCATGGTGCAGCTAAAGACAGTTGGTTTTCACATCTTGCCATTGAAGTCCATTCCGAAAAAGGTCCTGCAACGTGGATGGAGCATGTTTCAGATGAAGATTATACCCAATTAAATTAATCCTTATAAGCTCATACAGCCTGTAATGCAACATAGGCATTCATATCAGCACAATCACCAAAATCGGTTTCAATGCCACAAGGATGTAATTCTTTGCTCTCCAGGCTCAAGTGCAAGGTAGCGTGTTAAAACATCAATAGTTCCTTTCATTACCGCATAAGCACCAAATACTGGCATACTTAAACGTGTTAATCCTGTTTATAACTCGTTTTATACTTGAGCTTTTAGTATAACTTTAGCTTCTTTAATGGGCAAATTCACAAGTGCTGCGATGGCGGCTAGGAACATATCAAGGTACCACATCCAGTGATAATTTCCATCATGCACCATAAAAAGTCCTCCAAGCCAAGCACCCAAAAAGCCTCCTACTTGATGGGTAAGAAGGGTTAATCCAAAAAGTGTTGCCAAGTATTTTGTACCAAAAAGTTTTCCCACAAGTCCTGCGGTGGGTGGAACCGTTGCGAGCCATGTAAATCCCAAGCATGCTGCGAAGATATAAAATGTTAATGGTGTTTTAGGTGATACCAAATAGAGTGCTATCATCACGGTACGGCTTGCGTACATAACGGCTAAAATATATTTCATACGGTATTTTGATCCAAGATGCCCTGCAAAAAGGCTCCCTGCAATATTGAAAAGTCCGATGAGGGATAAAGAGATCGCTGAAACACTGGCCGTATGACCGCATAAAGCAACTTCTCCGGGAAGATGCGTTACTAAAAATGCAACATGAAAACCACAGGTAAAAAATCCTGCATGCAAACAAAGGTAGCTTTTATTTTTCAGTGCTTGTCCCACTTGTGCTGAAAGTCCTAGTTCATTCGTAATCGTTTCAATAATAATAGGTTTTTCAGTGACATGTTTAGGTCTCAGTAATGAGGCAAGAGGAATGGTTAAAAGAGTCGATGCGGCAAGTGTAAACATAGCTGAAATCCAACCAAAACTACCGATGATAACTTGTGAAAGAGGTGCAAAAATAAATTGTCCAAAGGAACCGCCAGCATTGATAAATCCACTTGCAAAAGAGCGTTTTTCGATAGGCAGTTGTTTTACCGTTGCTCCAATGAGAATCGAAAAGCTTCCTGCACCAGCACCTGCTGCACTGAGCACACCTAGTGTTAAAATAAGCATATAAGAAGAATTGACAAAAGGCGTGAGCGCTAATCCACTAAAAAGAAGCAATGCTCCAAAAGCAATTACACCGTAAGAACCTTTTTTATCTGCGATTGCTCCAAAAATAGGTTGTGTGAGCCCCCAGAAAAACTGGCCGACAGCGAGTGCCAAGCTAATAGAAACGATGTCAATTCCAGTAGAAAGGTTGATAGGCGCGATAAAAAGACCCAACGATTGTCGTGCACCCATGGTAATGGCAAAAATGATGGTAGAAGCTATCATCAATACCCAAGTAGAATGAAGTGATTTAGGGGGCATCGTTTCTCCTTAGTGTGTGATGGTTTCTATTTTTTGGAGTACATGTAAAAATGTTTGTAGCTCTTCTTTGCTAATATGTTCAGCAATAGATTTTTGGGCTTCTTGCCACAAAGGAAGTGCCATGGCTAACATTTCATAGCCTTGAGGGCTGAGATGAACAATTTTTGCTTTTTCATGCTCTGGAAGATCTATTGTAACAAGTCTTTGAGCAATTAAGGGTTTTAAATTACGTAGTAACGTGGTGCGTTCAAGGCGTATGACACGCGATAAATCACTCATATTTATCGGAGAATAGCGTTTGAGATGATTGAGTAAAGCATATTGTGCAACATTCAGCCCCGAAGGTTTTAAAAATACATCATAAAGATGTGAGAGCGCACGTGAAGCACGTCGCATGTTCGTACAATGGCAAATACTTGCTTCTTTATAACATTTTTCATTTTTCATGCCAATTCCTAGTGTGTATATACACATGTATCTTATCATCAATTTTGTTCCTTTGTCAATGTTTATGCAAAAAAGTGATGAGAACAAGAATCTATTTAGATATTTAATCTATTAACGCAAAATGAACTATTGAATTCTTTTACATGTAACCGCTCCTTTTAAATATTCGTAGAATTAGGCAATTTTTATGGAGAATCAGTCTATCGATTCAAGTAAGGCTCATTCTATAATTTTCACTAAAACTAAAAGGAGAATAAATATTAAATAGCTAATTATAGGTCTTTAGATGGCATTTAGATACACATATGTTATTTGAAAATTTCATAACTCATGAAGTTAATTTTATTGAATGAGTTGTTTCCCTCAATTGTTTTGCATCTTTACCTGTAAACACCCTTAATCTAAAATTTAATCCAATGTAAAGCGAGTTATTATGGAAAGTATAGGAAGTTTTGTTAATATTGAAAGTCACGATTTATACTTTAATGGCTGTTCAAAGTGTGATGGTCATTGTTGTAATGGTGCGAAAGGTTTTGCAGCATCTCCACTTATTCTAGAAGATTTTGAGGCTGTTTATAAAAATTTTGCTATTTTGTTTAGTGTGAGTGGTGAAGATTTAGTAGTGTATGTACTACTAAATGATGGCAAGGGACATTGTAAATATTACATGGATCATAAGTGCAGTATTTATGAGAGTCGTACCCCAGCATGCAAACTTTATCCCATAAGTCCATATTTTGAATACATCCTTGTGGATAAAGAGTGTCCTGCCATTAGTGAGGAAAGTGGTAAATCTCTCTGTAAAGATGGTTTTTTAGCCAGAGATTTTTATACTCAAAGACTTGAAAATTTTGTTGAGAAACGAAAAATGACACAATCCTTTCTTGAAAGTATAAAATACGTGGAAGATTTTGACTATGTTGGTGATCTATTGGGATTGCCATTATATAAATATAACAAACCTAGTCAAAATAAATACATTCAAATGCATTTAGCATCGCTAATACATTTCTCTTAGATAATATTGCAGAATAAGGCAAGTATTATGGAGTTTTAATCTATCGCTCAATCGTATAAAATCTCTATAATGCTTTAATAAGCTGGGGAATTATCCCATGATGAAAGGACAACAATGATTCACTTAACCGTCAACAACAAAAAGTATTCAGTAGATGCACCTGCTGATACACCAATTTTATGGGTTTTAAGAGAACATCTTAACCTCACTGGAACAAAGTTTGGATGCGGTGCTGCACAATGTGGTGCGTGTACCGTTTTACTTGACAATGAGCCTATTCGAAGCTGCTCAACACCTATTAGTGAAGCCAATGGCAAAGCCATTGTCACGATAGAAACGACGAAAGATAAAGAAGTTATAGCGCTTCAAAAAGCATGGATTGCGGGGGATGTGGCACAGTGCGGATACTGTCAACCGGGACAAATTATGAATGCGGCAGGACTTCTTAAGAAAAATCCTCATCCGAAGGCATCAGAGGTTATCAAAGCGATGAAGGGTAATATTTGTCGTTGTGGTACGTATAATCGTATTTTATCTGCGATTGAAACTGTAGCGAAAGGATAAGCAATGGGACTCACTCGAAGAGATTTTTTAAAACACAGTTCGTATGTTGCAACAGCGTTTCTCTTTAATTTTGCGATTCCGATGAAGGCACGCGCTCAGATGGTTGAAGGTGATACACCTTTAAAACTGAATGCCTTTATCCAACTGACTCAAAAAAATACGATTACATTTTTTATGCCTCAAGCCGAAATGGGACAAGGAATTTACACGACACTTGCGATGTGTATTGCGGATGAAATGGATGCAAAATGGGAAGATGTTTTCTTTGAACCAGCCCCTGTAGATCATGTGTATGACAGACCTGGTGCTAAGATGATGATTACCGGTGGCTCAAAATCTGTGGTAACCAAACAACTTGAAATGCGTAAAGTGGGCGCTTCGATTCGTCAAATGCTGAAAACGGCGGCTTCACAATATTGGAAGATTGCCCCTGAAATGATCCAAACTAAAGATGCCATGCTCATTAACACAAAAACCAAAGCATCATTACCGTATGGTTATTTTGTGGATGTGATTAAACGTATGCAACAGCCTGTGGATGTTCCTTTAAAAGACAAATCTGAACTCACGCTGATTGGCAAACCGACCAAAAGGCATCCTAAAGAGGCATGGGCAAAAGTGATGGGTAAAACGACCTATGGTATTGATGTTCGTATGCCAAATCTTAAATATGCAGCACTCATTCAACCGCACGTCTTTGGCTCAACGCTGAAAAGTTTTGACGCCTCAGAGGCACTTAAAAAGCCAGGTATTCTTAAAGTGAAACAGATGCCTAACCAAAAAATAGCCATTATCGCCCAAACATGGTGGCAAGCCAAAGAAGCCATCAATGATGTGTTTGTTGAATGGAACGAGGGTGCTTTTGCCAAAATAAGCATGGAGGATTTGGAAAAAGAGTACGAGAGCTATTTTGATAAAGAGTGCCCAAGCATTCGAAAAGATGGTAATATTGATGAGGCTTTTGCAAAAGCGTATCAAACCGTCAAGGCAGAGTTTAAATTCCCGTTTCTGGCTCATGCTGCCATGGAACCCCTTAATTGTACGGTACATCACCAAAAAGACCGTGCTTTTATGAGTGTTGGCGGTCAGTTTCAAACACTTTACCGCAATAAATGTGCCGAGATTTATAAAATTGATCCTGAAAAAGTAACCTATTATAATAACTACATTGGTAGCAGTTTTGGGCGTCGTGGTACGGCGCATGCTGATTTTATCATTGATGCCATTTATGCAGCACAAGATGAAGCATGGCCTGTGATGACTTTATGGAGCAGAGAAGATGATATCAAAATGGGTTCTTACCGTCCGATGTACCGCAATACTGCTGAGATGGCGATTGATAAAGAGGGGAATATTCTAGGTTTTAAAGCCAAAGTAGTTGGACAATCCATGACAAAAGGGACGATTTTTGAACCTTTTATGTTTAAAAATGGCATTGATGCTACCCATAAAGAGGGCTTAGAAAACCATCCGTATAACGTGGCAAGCCATGATTTGCAAGGCTATTGTCCTGATTCGCCGATTCCGTTATTGTGGTTACGTTCTGTTGGACATACGCAAACAGGTCCGACAGTAGAAGGCATTATTGATCAAGCGGCTTTTGCGGCTAATATGGATCCGATTGATTTTCGTATCAAAAATCTCCAAAGTCCTCGTTTTGTGGCCCTTTTACAAAATGTTGCTCAACAATCAAATTGGTACAAGAGGGAAAAAAATAGCGGATACGGTGTGGCAATTGTAGAATCCTTTGGCAGTATTGTGGCGTATGTAGCAAAAGTCAAAGTAGAGAACAATGATTATAGTGTGGAAAAAATTTGGGCAGCGGTGGATTGCGGATTTGCGCTTAACCCTTTGAATGTTGAAAATCAAATCATTAGTGCGATTAATTTTAGTATTGGTATCACCAAATACAGTGAAATTACGATTAAAAATGGTGAAGCAGAACAAAGCAATTTTTATGATTTTTTGGTATCTCGTATGAACGATGCTCCTGCTGAAATTCATGTTGAAATCATTAATTCAAATGAAGCTATTGGGGGTATGGGTGAACCGGGTGTTCCTCCGCTTTTCCCAGCCATTGCCAATGCGCTTTTTGATGCAACGAGCAAACGCTATACGTCGTTTCCGATTCATTTAAGTTAGGTAAAACATGTTTGAACATAAAGCATTTATGCATTTTATAGATGCCTGTCATGAAAAAAAGCATGATATTGTCTCTCTTACCATTGTGGAGACAGAAGGTTCGACCTATCAGAAACAAGGAACAACGATGTTGGTAAGTTCCTCTCACGAAATGATGGGAGTTTTGAGTGGTGGATGCATTGAAGATGCATTAGTTCATTGTTGCGATGAAGTGCTCAAAAATGGTTATGGAAAGTTAGTCACACACGATCTTCGCCTTCCTGATGATTCTAAAGAGAGTTGGGAAGAGGGGGTAGGGTGCAATGGACTCATTAAAGTGTGGCTAGAACCCTTTTATTATTCTAACAATTATGGTGTGCTAGGAGAGGCTTTAAGTTATGCAAAAAAAGGTATACCTACGACACTACATCGCTCACTCAAAGGAGGGAGTAAATCTTCCCCTACTTTGAGCACAAAAACTTTACATGTAAAGATGGTGTATGATGAAGCAACTTATATACTCTCTCAGCCGATTTATCCGACGTTTAAAGTATTGGTACTGGGTGTTGGATTAGCGGTTCAGGCGTTTGTTGATATGGCAAATATTTTAGGGTGGCAGACATATGTGTGTGATACACGTCATGAAAACCTCAATGCAATAGTGCATGCTGACCAACGCGTACTTTTAGGCAGCTTTCGAGATATCGATACTCTGATCCAAAAGGAACGGTTTGATGCTTGTGCCATTATGAGTCATGAGTTTAAAAGTGATTCTTACTATGTTCAAGCCTTAATGAATGAAGCTATTGATTATGTAGGACTTCTAGGATCCAAAGAGCGCACGCATAAAATACTTCAATTTTTAGGCGATAAAGTAACGTTAGATGAGCGGTTTCATGCCCCTATTGGACTGAGTATTGGCGCGCAAACACCTCAATCTATTGCTCTTGCTATTTGCGCCGAAATTGAAGCCGTGAAAAATAAAAAAGAGAAAAAGAGTCATGCATAAGCGTGATTTTGCTATCATAATTCTTGCTGCTGGAAGCTCTGCACGACTGGGGCATCCAAAACAGCTTGTGGTGTTTGAGAATGAAAGTTTGCTAAAGCGGAGTGTTCAACAGGCATTGCAACTCTCTTCTCATGTATTTGTGGTTCTTGGGCACGAGCATCAAGCGTGTATGTCTGCTATCAGCGATTTGCCAGTTCAGATACTTTTTAATCAAAATTATGCCAAAGGTATGGGAAACTCTCTCTCCTTTGGCATCTCACATACCGTTTCTTTTTCACAAACGCTTATCATGCTTTGTGATCAACCTTTCATTCCTCTATCCCATTATCAAGCACTTTTAGATGTTACATGTAAAGATTTGATCGTTGCTTCATTGTATGAATTGGAACAAAAAAAAGCGGTTCCTGCACTCTTTCCACAGAAGTATTATATGGATTTAATGAAACTTGATGCAGATAAAGGGGCTCAAGCATTACTCAAAGAGGAAAAATGTTTACATGTAACACTTGAATCTATGTATACGATTGATATTGATACTCCTGAAGATGTTGAAAAGCATCTTAGGAAATCATCATAATTTCTCCTAAAAAAGGGTTAATCATAGCTATTTTTTGCTCTTCCGTAATTTTAAGGGACTGCATCAAAGGGTCTAACCAGTGGTGCACAGAGAGCCTGAACATACTCCAGTGAATGGGAACAAATAATTTAGCGTGAATATCTTTGATCGCTTGAATAGTCTGTTCTGGCATCATGTGGGCATAAAGCCAGCGTTTATCATACTGTCCATTTTCCATAAATGCAACATCAAAAGGTCCATAAGTAGCGCCAATATCTTTAAAATGGGGACTGTAAGCAGAGTCACCACTAAAAAATACTTTTTTATCTTTTCCTTCTATCACCCAAGATGCCCACAGTGTTTTATTATGACCTAAGAGACTTCTGCCAGAGAAGTGATGCGCCGGTGTTGCTATAAAGTTTAGAGAACCTATTTTAAAAGATTCATGCCAATTACATTCTTCAATTTTATGCGCAGAAATTCCCCACTGCATCAGATAATGTTTAATCCCAAGAGGAACGATGAAATGGGTCTCTTTATGTTTGAAAAATTGAATACTTTGTTTGTCTAAATGGTCATAATGGTCATGCGAAATAACAATAACATCAATAACAGGTAACTCCTCAAGCGTTAATACAGGTTGTTGAAATCGTTTAAAAGTTCCTTTAATAGGAGAGGCATAAGTTGAAAACATAGGATCGCATAATACGTTCATACCATCAAGATTGAGCAGAACCGTGGAGTGTCCAAACCAGATAAATTTGAGTGTATCACTGCTTTGATTAAAAAGGTCAAGATCAGGTTTGATTTGTGGCATTTTACGTACAGGCGTTTTGTAGGCAGATTTGTAAAGAATCTCATAAATTGCGCACAGACTTTGTTTAAAAGTCATTCTTGGCATTTGTATTGGATAAATATTTTGAAAGCGCTGTGATTTAAAATTGAAATTTGATAGGTACATACTGTTTCTTTATGAAAAATGTAAAGGTGGTTTAATCAAAAACCACCTTTTTATGGGTTGGGTTATAAAGCGCTTGTTAAAATCTTACGGATTGCCTCTTTTGTGTATAAATCTTTCATACCAAAATAGATTGCATTTTCAGTTGCGTTATCAATAACCGCTTCTAATGTCTCTTTTGTAATGTTCATTTGAGACAATTTGGTTGGCGTTCCAATTTTGTTAAACCATGCTTCAAGAGCATCAATACCTTTTTGCGCGTCCTCTAATCCAAAGATAGTCTTCGCAAAGCGTTTGAATTGTTTTTCATTTTTATCACTGTACCATCGCATCCATGCAGGCATAACGACGGACAAACCTGCACCATGAGGAACATTGCAGATGGCTGAAAGTGCATGCTCAATCATATGGTTTGGATAGCCAAATCCTGAAGTACCAACATACGTTAAACCATTAAGTGCGCACGTTGCTGCCCATGCAAATTCTGCTCGTGCATCATAATCTTTAGGATCTTTGAGAAGTTTTTCAGTTGTTTCCATAACCGTTGTAATGACCGCTTCGACTTGTCTATTGATAATATCAGGTTGAATGGTCGCTGTAAAATAACCCTCAATACTGTGCGCAATAATATCCGAAGCCGAATAAACGAGATACTCTTTTGAAACAGAATTTTGAAGCAAAGGATTGATAATTGAAACTTTTGGAAACAAAAACGGTGATTGAATTGCATATTTTTGTTTGGTGGTATCGTTGGTCACAACACCGCCACAGTTCATCTCACTTCCAGTCGCTGCAAGGGTTATAATATCAACAATAGGCAATGCTTTTTCAACAGCAGCTTTTCCTAAAAAGAAATCCCACACATCGCCATCGTACAATGCACCTGCGGCAATCGCTTTGGAACTATCAAGCACCGAGCCACCACCGATGGAGAGAATGGCATCGACCTTGTTTGCTTTTGCTACGTCAATGCCTTCGTACACCTTTGAAAGCAGAGGATTGCTCACAATGCCACCAAATTCAACAAACGCAATATTAAACTCTTTTAAACTTTTTACAGCGGTATCAAAAAGACCGTCTTTTTTAATACGTTCGCTGCCATATGTTAGCAAAACTTTTTTAGCACCAATTACATGTAAATGTTTGCCTACTTCTTGCTCTTTTCCTTTACCAAACTCGATTTGAGTTGGATTACAAAATGTAAAATTGTCCATTGTATTTCCTTTTAATTAAGATGGGTATTTCTTGTTATTCTGCGCCTTGCATATTTGCTTTTAGATACGTCTCTGGATTATCAACAAAATTTGTATGTGCTCTGTGCTCATTACTCTTCGGTACATTGAGCCCATTTTCTTTTCCTAAGCTAATACATTTTAAGAGCCAAGCCATATTTCGTCCCAGGGTTCTCATCGTTTGTAAGCCTTCTAAATCATACGGAACATCTTCAGGAAGAAGTCCATGTACATTGTTCCAATACTGGCTTGGAACAACGGGCATATTATTGATAGTAAAGTACTTATTCATGACATCAAAACTAGCCGTTGTACCTGAGCGTCTTGAGATAATTACGGAAGCGCCTGGTTTGTACTCAAATGCTTGGTGTCCTGCAAAAAAAGCTCTGTCCAAAAAGGAGAGAATTCTACCCGTTGGATGTGCGTAATACACAGGGGTTCCAAAGATAAACCCATCGCAGGTTTTTGCTTTTTCAATCACTTCATTCACCAAATCATCAAAAACACATTTGCCCGTATCTTTACACCCAAAACAACCACTGCAATCTCTTAGGGAAAGATTGCCCAGTTGGATTATTTCTATCTCGATATTTTCTTTTTCCAATATCCCTGCGACTTCTTGCAATGCAGTGTAGGTACACCCTTTTCTGTTAGAGCTACCATTTATCATTAAAACTTTCATTGACTTCCTTTCGTTAACGTATGCAGTATTATAGAATGAAAGAGGGATGGTGTGATAGAAAGATAATCCGTGAAAATTGTCTGATTCTGCAAAATTCTTAGAACCATGTTACGGTCTCATTTTGTAAGTACACACGAAAGTACTGATAAGATGAGATAGAGATTTCACCCATTTTTGTACATACTGTGTAAGCATAACCAAAGCACTCATTAAGATCACATAATCCAAAAAGACTTTCCATCCCGCTTGTGTGTCATCCCAAAATTCAAATGCAAATGTCATAAAAAGCTTTGAACTCAGGTCTCTTTGAACAAAGATCCACCCCGCATAGATACTAACCAAGAGAGCAAAAAGTGCAGTGAGCTGATAAGGGAGCGTAAAGTTGAGCGTCAACGTGTTGGAAAATACTTTTTTAAAAAGCATTCTAAATCGTTGCCAATGAATCCCTAAATGAATGAAGCCAAACATAAAAAACCAATAAGCAGAGGTTGTATGAATTTGGCGTAGCATGAGCGTGCTTTTAAATCCTAAAAAAGAGAAAAGGGATTTAGAAATCATAAGACTACTGATAATTAGTGCACCAAAACTCACGATAAGCAGCGCAATAATGATCGTGTTAAAGACTTTTTGAAGACGATTTTTGTGTTGAAAAAATGTGCCATACCAATGGACATTTAAAAAAGTATGGCTTCCGATAAGAAGAATGATTGTCAAACCGATCATTTCGTGAATGACATTGCCCGTTATCTTATTGAGAAAAGATAACGGAATGAGGCTGAGTAAAAAGAGGTTGGTACAGAATCGAACAAGAGGTTTTTGAAAAAACATAGAGTGTTACTTCTTTGCCAAATGGAGTTCGCTAAGCCATGATGTCATCTCTTTTTGAGTACTATCGGAATGAACACTTCTTCCTCTAATGGCTAATCCTTTAAACAATGTCGCTTTGGGATTGAGTGTTTTTAAATCCGATAAACTGTTGCCAAAGTAGCTTCCTTCATGGGTTGAAAAAGGGATAAGCGTTTTTTCTGCGAAACTGTTCTCTTCGAAAAAGGTAAACAGAGCCATAGGAAGAGTTCCCCACCAATTAGGATATCCTATAAAAAAGAGATCATAATCACTTAGATTGGTAAGTTTAGCGGTTAGTTGAGGTCTAAAATTTACTTTTTGCTCTTTTTTAGCAATATCAACAACACTGTCATAATCTTCAGGATAAGCATTAACCGTTTTAACCTCGTAGAGATCACCGCCCGTTTGTGCTTGTATCTCTTTTGCCATAAAGCGGGTATTTCCTGAATGTGAAAAATAGACAATTAAGATTTTTTTGTTCTGAGTTGATTCACTTGAAAATAGTTTATTAGGCAACAATGAACTTGCAGCTAATGTAGCACTTGTTATCAAAAAATTCCGACGTTTATTGGTATATGAAGAAACCATTTCTAACTCCTATTCTAATATGGAAACATAGAAATTATAGTGGTATTGTTCTTTCTTGCGATAGACTATTTATGTATAATGATTGTCTGATTCTGCAAAGTTTCTTACATGCAAATCTTTACATGTAAGAAACTTTAGTATAGGTTAGGCTATATCTTCCGTATTGTCATGAACAGTCTTAGCATAAGTTTTAGGTGGAAGTCCAAACATACGAGCGTATTCTCTACTAAACTGCGATGGACTTTCATATCCTACTGCAAAAGCAACTTCAGTAGCTTCAATATCTTGTGTTAAAAGTATGCGCCTTGCTTCTTCAAGCCTAAGTGTTTTTTGAAATTGTAGAGGACTTAGCATTGTTACTCTTTTAAAATTGTGATATAGTGAAGATTCACTCATGCCATAAGCTTTTGCAAGATCTTTCATGTTGATATTTTCTGCAAAATCTTGCTTTATTTTTGAGATCACTTTAACGATTTGCTGAACAATACTTCCATCCATTAAGTATTTTCTTAGGAAATCGCCCCCTTTATCATTAATAACATGGTATAAAATCTCTTTTACAATCATAGGTGCCATAAATTTGATGTTATTGGGTGTGTCAAGTAAACGTACTAAGCGTGTGATGGGGTCTATCACTTGCGTACTCATATCTCCAAAACAAAGGCCAAGTTCAGGAGTTGGGTTTGAAATATGTGATTTATTCAGTGCCTCTTTCATCACCTCAAATATATCTTCCATTGTAAATGTCAGTTTTAAGGAGATGTAAGGTATCTCTGGGGAGGCTTCCATGATGCGCACACGCGTAGGCATATGTACTGAAGCTAAAAGGTAACGAGAAGGATCATAGCTATAGTTCTCATCACCAAGGATCAAAGCTTTTGATCCTTGCAGTACGAGGCATAATGATGGCTCATATATAACGGTTGCAAATTCAGTCGTGGAAGATGAACTGTAAAAACTCAGTCGTGGAATGGCTGTTTTTATCGTTCCATTTTCTTCACGTTTTGCTTTAATTATCTTGACGAGTTCGGTTCTGTAAGCTTCAAAAGCTGCATCCATATTTTCTTCCTTTATTTTTTTAATTATAGCATTTGCAATGAACGAGAGTATTTTTTGATTGTAAAAAGAAATATGCTAATAGCAAATATAACAAAAACACTGCCAACCCCACTGAGCGTGATTATTGGCAAATGGCTAATCGTAATGCCTCCTAAAACTGCACCTACAGCAAAGCCAAGTTGGACAAACGAACTATTGAGGCTAATCATTATTCCCATGGCTTTAGGTGCAATAGAAGCTAAATTAATACTCTGTGCTGGGCCAAATGTCCAAGATGCACAGACCCAAATGAAAAGTAAAGTGGATGTTAAAAGCAATGAATGAGAAGTAAAATAGAGTAGCAAAAGAGTCAAAAGATGTATCGTCATGCTTCCAATAAGTGTCTTAGTTGTGCCAATACGATCCGATAAAATTCCTGCAAGTTTTGCACCTATTAAACTAGCAATGCCTAGAAGCATCAAAATACTACCCATCTCCATCTCACTTACGGTTCGAATAGAAGATAAAAATGGCGTAATATATGTGTAGATAATTGAATAGCTTATAAAAACGAGAAATGAAACACTAAGAGTGCTAATTACTTTTGCCTGTTTTAATAAAATAAGTTGCTCTTTGAGCGGTATAGGTGTGTCTAAAATGGCGGCTTTAGGCATCATAAGGATGACAAAGATCAAACAAAGGATACTGAAACCTCCGATAAGCCAAAAGATAGTTTGCCAATTATAAGCTGCTGTAATTAGACGGCCTAGGGGGACGCCAAATACTAAAGCAATACTAAATCCCATAGAGATATTGGACATTGCTTTTCCTTTGCCTCCCACAGGGGCAAGAGTAGCACTAATTGCAAAAGCCGTGGCAACAAATACACCAGCACCAATCCCTACAATAGCGCGTGAGATGACAATGAAAAGATAATTATTCCATAGAAGCATCGCAAAAACACCAATGATAAAGACAATCAACGAAAGTAAAAGCTGGTTTCTGGGATCCATTTTAGCAGTTATCATCATAATGATGGGCGTTCCAATAGCACTCGCTAAAGCATAGACACTGACTAACTGTCCAGCTTGTGAAATTGAAATACCTAAAGATGTCGCAATTTGATCAAGAACACCCACAATAATAAATTGTGATGTTCCTAATAAAAAACTAATAAAGGCTAGGAGATATATTTTGTATCGATTATTCATACATTAAGCATTTTTACCAAAATTATAAGCTTCCTTAAGCGCTGGGTTACCTTTGATGTCACCCATATGCCAAGCACCTATGCCGTAAACAATCCCTTCTTCTTTTGGATTATTTAGACAATAGGTAAAGCCACGAAATTCTTCAATAGTTCGTTGCATTGCAGACTTGCTATTATCGGCTGCTGTCAAGATAAAGTAAAACTCCTTGTTACTGATTGAACGGTATCCTGCACACGTACGGTCAATCAGCGTTTTCATCTGTCCATTCATTGTGTAAAAATAGACAGGTGTTGCCATAACAATGACATCAGCATGAATCATCCTCTCTAGAATTTGCGTCATATCATCTTTTTGCGAACAGGGTTTTCCTCCAAAACAGACACCACATCCTGTACAGTAGTGGATAGTTTTATTTTTAAGAAATATTTTCTCTACTTCATGGCCCGCTTCATGTGCTCCTTGTAAAAATTGGTCACATAAAAGATCAGAGTTACCACCTTTGCGTGGACTTGCTGAGAGAATTAAAATTTTTTTTGACATAGAATATCCTTTTTATTTTTGGTTATTTATTGCAATGGTTAAAGCATCTTGAGCATTTTTAGCTTCATGTGTGCCGATTTCTTTTTGAATCACGGTTGTAAAATTTTCTAATTGCTCTTTCGTCAGTCCTGTCTTAAGCGCAATGCCAAGATGTGCTTGAAGCTGTGGCGTTGTTCCCATCATAGAAGCAAGTGCCGAGATGGTGACCAGCTCTCTTTCTTGATGGGTTAAAATATCACGTGCAAAAATATCCGCAAAGAGATGCTCTTTTAAAAATGTATCAATGGTTGGAGCAAAGAGTTGGTATCCACTTGGTTGTGGGATCTCTTTTTGTCCTAGTAGTTCAGTTCTTACTTGTGCACCATACGCATCTTTGTTAAAATTAGTAGGGAGAGGAGTTGCTTCTTTACCAAGAGTGTCTCTAATGCCTTTTTTTTCTCTCTCTTCAAGAACTTTTTGGAATGTTCCTAACGCATTAAGGCTACGCGGGAATCCTGCGTAGGCATAGAGTTGTATCATAATTTCTTTGGTCTCATTGACACTAAGACCTGCTTGAAGACCAGCCTTGAGTGCATTTTCGAGCTTTATAAGGTCGCCATTAGCGGTAAAGGCTGAAATCGTAATGATACTTTGTTGTTTAGGCGTCAATGTCTTTTCTAATATCTCTTTTGCCTCTAAAAATGGTGTAAAACCAATACATGTGATGGCTAAAATAGCCCAAAATGTTCGCTTCATTGTTTTGCCTTTTAAGTAATTTAGTATTGTTGCAAGTGTGCTGAATCAATCATAATGACACCCGTCGTTTCTGGTACTTCTAAACGTAAAGCATTGGCTACCTTCGTTGCTTCTATCGCCCTAAACCTCTTTGGAAGGAAGAAGTTTAGTAGCTTGGCGATAACAATGAAAATTTCCTCACCTCTGCGTGTAGGTTGACCTAAAGATTTTCGATTTCCGAGCAAAAGTGAAGGTCTTACAATGACTAAACCTTCAGGTTTTAACGCTTTCAAAGCATTTTCGAGTTGACCTTTTACCTGAGAATAAAAACTTTTAGAATGCGTATTCGCTCCGATGGAACTAACAACACCAATTTTCTTGGCACCTGCTTTTATCGCTGCTTTTACCACAGCTAAAGTATAGGTAAAATCCACCTTTGAAAATGCTTCTTTACTTCCAGCAACCTTGATGGTCGTCCCAAGCGCCAAATAGACTTCATCTATAGGTGGCAAAGTGGCTAGTGCATCAAAATCAACTGGTATAGAAGTTAGCTTCTCGTGCGAAATAGGTAAAGGTGTTCGGCACAATGCATAAATTTTTTCAATACGTGGATCAGATAATAGCCCTGTGAGTAAATGACTACCAACGAGCCCAGTAGCACCTGCGATAGCAACTGTTTTTTGCTTCATAATTAGTCCTGTTGTCACTTTATTTAAGATTTATAGTTGCTTAACCACTTCACCATTTCTGGGTCGCGATGGTTGAAAAAGCTACTCTTCTTTTGATCAAGTATAACCATGTCTTGCATCTCTTGTTCGGATAATTCAAAATCAAAAATAGCAAAATTTTCACGCATGCGTTTTTCTTGTACAGATTTTGGTATAGCGACAATATTGCGTTGCATCAACCAACGTAAAACAACTTGTGCAATGGATTTGCCATGATTTTTTGCTATGTCTGCTAGAAGTTCATTCTGGAAGATGTCATTTTTCCCCTCAGCAAAGGGTCCCCATGATTGCATTTGAATTCCATACTCTTTCATTACGGTTTGCGCTTCTTGCTGTTGGTGAAATGGATGTGCTTCTATTTGATTAATCATGGGTACTATGTCATTATACAGAGTAAGATCAATAAGTCTATCGGGTGCAAAATTACAAACACCAATAGCTTTAATAAGACCATCTTTATAGAGTTCTTCCATCGCTCTCCATGAACCGAAAACATCATTGTAAGGTTGATGTATTAGGTACAAGTCAAGATAATCCAACCCTAATTTTTTTAAAGAGGTGAAAAATGCTTTTTTGGTTTTCTCATAACCTGCATCACTAATCCATACTTTAGTTGTAATAAAAAGCTCTTCACGTGAAATAGAACTTGCTTTAAGAGCGTTGCCTATAGCTTCTTCATTTTGATACACGGTTGCTGTATCGAATAAGCGGTATCCTATTTCAAGTGCTTGGCTCGTACATATTTTGCATTGTTTTAAATCTGGAATTTGGTAAACACCAAATCCAAGTTGTGGCATTTTAATACCATTATTTAAAGTCACATATTGCATTATTACTCCTTATTGAAGCTCTTTTTTATAAAACACTGTTAGTTTATCTATAGCTTGATTGACATAGTCTGGGTTCCAATAGGTTTGTATATGTGTTGCTCCATCAATCAAAAACAACTCTTTATCTTTTGCATTGATTGCATCTTTGAAAGCGCTTTGTGTCATATACAAAGAGTCTGCCTTACTTCCTGCTATCATTAGCAGTGGCTGATTGATGAGATCTATATTGCTAGTTGCATCAAAATTCATCAACTCAAGTAAACTGCTCATCGTGTACTTAAAGGTTGAATTTGGATGTGCGTGTGTTTTGTAGTAGTATTCAAACCCTTCACGATACAAATCATACGGCAACTTGGCGATTTGCTCGTCGGTTGGTATAGAATCAGCAACATACAGTATTTTCCCACCTGCTGCTTCTTGAGCTCTAGTATCAGAGGCTTGTTTTAGGCGTTCTTGTATCGTTGAAATTTGCGAGTCCATAAATCCATTACGTCTTACTAGCCCTGAATTAAACATACTAAGGGTTGCAACAGCTTTGAAACGTTTATCGGTTTGTGCCGCTTTAAGTGCGTATCCACCACCGCCACAAATACCAAGTAAGGCTAAATGGTTAGCATCAACACCCGCATACTGTGTGATAAAATCTGCCATACCATGAATGTCTTCAATACGGTTAGAGGGCTTATCTACATTGCGTGGCAACCCTCCGCTGGCTCCTTGATAGGCCGCATCAGAGGTAATGGTAATATACCCCTTTTCTGCTAGACGTTGTGCATACAAGCCAGCGACTTGCTCTTTTACCCCACCATTAGGGTGTGCTATCACAACGGCTGAATGTGTATGCGTTGGGTCATAGTTGGCGGGTGTATAAACGTTTGCAGCGATATCAATACCATTCAGTTTATAGATGAGTCGGTGAATAGTGACATTACCTTTGATATTTTTGGTAATTGCACCATCATACGCCAATGTAAATGGGTTGAGTTTATAGTCTGCTGCCATAGCGGTTTCTCCTAATATAAGACTGAGCATTTGCTGCTAAAATAAATAATGCTGTTTTCATCGTGTGTACTGTTCATCGGTGACGGGCTCTAACCATTCTACGTTTTTGCCATTTAGCGTTCCTGTGAGTGCCATATGGGTCATAGAAGATGTCGCAGTTGCGCCATGCCAGTGTTTGACACCGGGAGGACACCAAATAACATCTCCCTCTTTGACTTCAACTTTTGGTTTTCCAACCTCTTGCGTCCACCCCATACCTGAAGTCACAACGAGATGCTGTCCTGTGGGGTGAACATGCCAAAACGAACGTGCTCCTGGTTCAAAGGTGACATAAGCGCCCGAAAATGGGGATGCTTCTGTCACAGGAAAGAGAGGATCGACACGAACATTTCCCGTAAAGTATTCACTAGAACCTTTAATAGAGGCTTGTGTTCCAGCCTTTGTGATACTCTGCGCGTCCTGTGCAACAGCACATGTTAAAAGCAATGAGGTTACTAGCCCCAGAATGGTTATAGGTTTCATTGTCTATTTCTTTACAAATTTATTTTCACGATCGCTGTAACGAGGGCCAATGTTTGGGTATTGCTTCATGATTTCTTCAATGATGACTAAATCTGAAACAGTGAGTACCACATCAACTGCTCCTGCATTTTCTTCTAAGTATTTTCGTTTTTTCGTACCTGGAATTGGGATAATATTATCGCTTTGAGCCATAACCCAAGCGATAGCAAGCTGTGCAGGTGTACAGTTTTTACGTGCAGAAAAATCACTAAAGGCTGCGGATAATTTTTGATTGTTATCTAAATATTCACCATTGTAACGTGGTAAGTTTTTACGAAAATCATTACTCTCTAGTGTACTTACTTCAAGGGTATTGGTTATAAGACCACGACTTAGTGGAGCAAACGGTACAAACGTTACACCTAGCTCTTTTGTAAGTGGGAGTATCTCTTTTTCGACATCACGTGTGAGGAGAGAGTATTCACTTTGAAGTGCGGTAATGGGGTGAACGGCATAGGCTCTTTTAAGATCATCCGCTGTGCATTCACTAAGCCCCAAATACTTAACTTTCCCTTCTTTGACCAGCTGAGCCATAGCACCTACGGTCTCTTCAACAGGAATGTTTGGGTCAATACGATGCGCATAGTAAAGATCAATGACATCGGTTTTAAGTCTTCTAAGGCTCTCTTCGACGGCTTGTTTAATATATTTAGGTGAACCATCAATATAGATGTCACCACCGACAAAAGAGTCACCTTTATTGTTGCGCATACGGAAACCAAACTTTGTGGCGATGAAAATTTTATCACGATTTTCTACAAGTACTTTGGAAATAAGCTCTTCATTCGCACCATTGGCGTAAATATCAGCAGTATCCCAAAAATTGATACCAATATCTATTGCACGATATAGTGTCGCAAGGCTCGCTTCATCGTCTCTATCACCATACGCAGCGCTCATGCCCATACAGCCAAGACCTATGATTGAAACCTTACTCTCTGTTTTGCCTATCGTTTTATAGTTCATTGAAGTCATCTCCATGTAATAATGTGTTGATGAAATTATAAAACGAAGTAGGATTTTACGATAGAACGATAGTGTATTATTGTTGCCTAATTCTGCAAATATAAAACTAATTTTAAGCTACTTATATCTTTTTACCATTAGTTTTACAAACTTAAAAAATTATAAAAGATAGAATTATTCAAAAAGTACATTTTATTGATTCGTGTTAATTATTGTCACTACTTAACGCATTTGATGACATAGCTGTCAAATGATGTATAAATATAGTCATGTTGAATTTTTTAAAAAGCCTAAATGACTACCATGTTATTTAGAATGTATGCCTTATTTTATCATTCACTTGACTCATATATTTGTCGATGTAACGCAATCAAATCAGTAAAATCACTTTTATCTGCTTTTTTAAGTGCTTGTATATAATCACTGTGTTTTGGATTTTCTTTCGCCAATAAATCCTCTTGCCATTTAACAGGCATCAGTCCATTTTGACGTAAATAGATATTAGCAAGCATACGGCTCCATCGACTATTTCCATTAGAAAAAGGATGAATGAAAACGGCTCTGTGATGAATACGTGCAGCAATTTCGTAATGATCATACGTTTTATGTTTGACCCAAAAGGCTAAATCATCCACTAACTTTTTAAGTTCCATTGGTACGAGATAAGCTTTTATACCGATAGATAGCTCATTATGACGAAGCTTCCCTGCCCAATCCCATACATTGCCAAACATCTCCTCATGGAGCTTTTGCATCCAAGCATAAGAGAAGGATGCTTCTTTTTTAGAAGGCGGTGCTGATAAATATTTTAGAGTTGCAATTGCAATATTCTCAGCCTCTTTGATATAAATATCACTTAACATATAGGTAATGTTCTTGGGGAGCTTTAATCCTGAAAGATCATGATAGGGTGTTGCATCATCAATGGGTTTTGTACTATCAATCATTAAGTTACCCACAATCTTTTTTTATATTCACCAATCAAGAATGCTTGTTCAAACTCGGCAATCATCTTCTCAATAATTTCTTTTTCTAAGCCTTGCATCTCAAGTGCAGAGGTACTTTGAACAAGTGATACCATGAATTGTGCTTTTTGATGAGCTCTGTTTTTTTGTAACTGTTCGAAAGGAACAACCTCATTACCAGCAAAATCAAGTCCTAAAATATTAGTAATACTTTCAACAGTGCTTAATTTTACATCGTCACCTGCAAAGAAGCGATTAACAGTTCTCATACCTAGATGACTTAGCTTGGAAAGGTTTTCTAAACTGATTTTGAGCTGTTTGCGTCGCTGTTCAATTCTTTCGATTAGTTGATTTCTCATCATGATATATACTTTATAATGGAGTAGAGTGTCACCAAAAGTGTCACCAAAAATACGAAAATTAGTAGGTATTAGCATTATTTGTCAGTGCTAAAATCCCCATAAATACGATATTGTCAATTTTAGAGCTTTCCTCATAAGCCGGAGGTCGAGGGTTCGAGTCCCTCTCTTGACACCACTAAAACTTCACAAACCCTTACTACTACGAACTTTCAATCAAATCAACTATAACTTTTTATTATTGTCTCCAGAGTCGGAGGTCTTAAATTTTGACTCATTTTTGACTCATTTTTGGCACAATTTGGCTCGTTTTTGGCTCAGAAAAACTTTACTAGTATTTTCTTACTTACATTTTAATATTGCAAACAATAAAAAAATGGATTTGCGGAATTAAATTGTGTTTACAAATAAATAAAATTATCGCATAAAGGATCTAACTCTTAACTACCAATTAAAGTTGCACAATGTAATATATATTTAATAATTTTAACACTTGGAGAGCAATAATGAATTTAAAATATAGCTTTTGTATCTTTCTAGGTTCTATCCTTTTATCTGGATGTACACAATCTTCCAATCAGCAAAACGTAACTGTACCTCAAGCTACTTCTGAGCAACCTTCTATAAATGATATTGCTAAAAAACCTGAAAAGCCAATATCAAAAAGTTCTTATAAAAGTCAAAGTGGGTATTACTATGCGTTAATTGAAAAAAACGATAGAGGATGGACCATTGTTGAAATAAGAGATACGGCTATGGATAAAAGACAAAATGAAAATCAAGAAATTTTGAGAGTTAATCAATCATATGCCGAAGTTATTCCTTATTACAAAACTACAAACTTCCATCGCTTGGGAGATACTTATGAATGTAGCTATATGCTCAAACCAACAGTAGACCAGTATAGCCCTTGCTCTAGCCAATTAACAAGTGCAAGCGTTGCGAAATCTATTGGAAAAAATATTATAGCTGCGGCAGTAACTTTTGGTTTAGCATCCGGATCACATAGATATATAGACGAAAATTTGATTAATGAGGCTGTAGTACAAACTGATTTATTCAATGCCATTGAAAATGAAAAAACAAATTTCGAGCAAGCTTTATATGAGCGTTCTTTCTATAATGCTAGAACTATTGCAGATTACGATAAATTTATAGCTGATTACACATCAAAAGATAAGGAAAACTTTATACCTACTGCCATTAAAAATCGCGATCAATTGATTGAAAAACAAAAAGCTGAGCAAAAAAAACTTGCAGAAGAGAATAAAAAGAAACAAGAAGAACAACTAGCACAAGCAAAAGCTGAACAAAAAGCTAGTGATGAACGTAAAAAAAATGTTGAATCATTTAGAAAATCTTTAAAAAGTGGAATGGATAGTAATTGCGGACCAATACTTGAAGTGAAAGATTCCCTAATTAAAATTTATTTTCCAGTGCAAAACTATGGAAATGAACATTGGATTAAACGTGATGAGATGTTTCCAAAAGGGTATGGTTGCCGTTTTGTAAATGGTGGATATATTATGCCGTCATCATATTAACGGTCATTTTAAATCACATTTTTTTGGACAATTGTGTCAATCAAACTTACTTGATGTAAAAGTTAGGAAAAAGTTCATGATCTTAGAAGAATAGTAAAAAAGAGAGTTATAAAATTCAGAGATAACTTAATTAACCCTAATGGACTATATTAATGATTTATGGGTTTAAATTTATCTCAACCCGTTTAACCCGTCAGAACTCAATATCCAACGGTTCAACAGGTTATCACTCACCTAAAAAACTCCCTACCTTAACTACGCATACAATTTATCAAGCTCTTTTTCAATATCTGACATATCCATCAATCCATTCTTAACGTAGTAGTCCATCGTAGTAGAGAGCTTTGTATGTCCTAAATACTTCTGTGCAAGAGTAATTGGCATATTGTTCTCAACAACTGAACTTGCAAAGCTGTGACGAGTAGCATAGAGAGTTTTGTAAGTGATGTTTAAACGCTCTAAAAGCGGCTTTAAATACGTTTTAACGATAGGGCGAGACTCCAACGTATGGTTGCAGTGTTTGTTCATTAAAAAACACCCACAAATCACTTTTAGCAGTTTGCTTGTGAATGTAGAGTGCTTCTTTAACAGGTGAAGGCATGAGGTGATTTACGTTTTAATTCTCTACTTTATTACTTTCACTATTGTTCAGTTCTAGACTTCACTTGCGCGATGCTGAAAGAGAAGACTTTACACTAGTCAGTAACAGCACGATACATTAAGTGTTTATGAATGATTTAAGAATTTTACTTATACTATCGGTATCTATTTTATTAGATATTGATATATTCTAAAAGGCTCTTTTTTAAGGTTATAGCGTATGAAAATTTTCTCTATTTTAGGTGCTGGTTGGTTAGGATTAGAACTTGCTCACACACTTAAAGACCACTATGCTATCAAACTCGCTGCTCGTAATGAAGAAGCACAACATATGTATAACGACTTAGGCTTTGAATCTTATGTCTTAACGGAAAATATGTATGATAACCTTGATGCATTACTTGCGTGTGAGTATCTGTTTATCAACTATCCTCCATCCAAATTTAATGATTATTTTCATTTTATAAAGAGACTCTCTCAACACCCAGCTTTTTCAACCATTGAGAAAATATTTTTTGTGAGTTCAACGTCTATTTATCCCAAAGCTCCTGGCGTTTATGATGAAAACAGTGAGATATCATCTTCTTCAAATCCATTATATTATGAAGCTGAAAAAAGTCTTCATGGAAAAGCACATGTTATATTACGATCTGCTGGGTTAATGGGCGCTGGTCGCATTGCTGGTAAATACTATTCCAACAAATCTGTTACGGATGGAAAGAGCCGCGTGAATCATGTGCATCGAATGGATGTCATTCGAGCTATTATCTTTGCAATGGATCATTCTCTGGAGGGAATTTTCAATTTATGTGCACCCTTGCATCCCACAAAAGAGGAACTTTTTGTCTATCAATGTCAACAGTGTCAGTTGATCCTTCCACTTTTTATAGAGAGCGTAGAGTCTAAGCAACGCATTATTGATAGTAGTAAGCTTGAAGGCCTTGGATTTGAATATCTACGTAAAAATCCGATGGAATTTATGGATTAATGCCTTGTGAAAAATATACTATTTAACTATAATATAACAGTTAAATAGCGTTATTTAAAGGTTATATATGATTATTTCTATTATCAATAAAAAAGGCGGTGTTGGTAAAACACCCATTGCATTTTCTTTGGCTAAAGACTTAGGTTATTATCTCCAATCCAATGACAACTCAGTCATTGAGTCCATTTATCCTGATATGGCAAAGATATCATCAAGTCCAGAGATCATTGATAACTGTGTATATGATTTTGGAGGATTTGTCTCTGCGGGTGTACTCCCAATTTTAAAAGAAAGCACTGTTGTTCTTATTCCGACATCTAATGATTATAACTCCATTTTAAGAACGGTCGAAACGATTGAAGAGATACAACCCTACAATAGTAATCTTTTAATCATTGTCACTAAAACAGAAAAAGAGAGTGACTTTCAAGTGGTTAAAGATGCTATCTCTACTCATTTTGAGAATTTAGAATTTTTTGAATTGAGACTTTCGAAAGCATTTAAAAACACTATTGAAACAGGGCTTAGTATCACAGAGCTTTATAACGAGACACCCCTTTCCAAATGCGCTTATAAAACTGTCTATCAACAATACAAATCCATTCTTAATCTCTTCAAAGGCGAATAAACATCATGGCAGAAAAAAAATCGATTGATTCTATCTTAGATAAAGCCAAAACAACCGTGACGTCTACGTTTGCAGAGAGTGAACGCAAAAAGGGTGGACGACCTAGAAAACCTGAGAGTGAACATGCTAAAGAAAATCGCTATGCTGTTTACTTTAGCCCTAGTGAGCTTGCTATTGTCGAATTAGCTGCCAATAGCTATGGTATGACGATTGGGAAGTTTATCAAAATGGCGACAGTGAGAATGGCAAAACTGGAGAAATAATATATAACAGTTATATAACACTATAAAAATGTTATATAATTAATATTAATTATATAACTCTTCAAATGGTTTTTTGCCTCATTAGCCACTTCAGTCAAGTTCTTAATGTTAATTCTTATGGGTTTGAGTCTCTTACTTTAATAGATATCTTTGGATGTAGTAACCTGTTTAATGAGTTAATCTTGAGTAAGTCTATTTGACAACTAATGTTATTTTTATTATACTTTCACCTATTATATAGGTGATATATTGTCGAGGTGCATAAATTACTTATAATTAAAACATATCATTAAAAGCAGGGTCGTATGGATTTTGAGTTCATGATAGAGGTTATTCCTCTATTTAGTAAAGCTCTTTTGTTAACATTGAAACTTGCAGCGATTGGAATTTTATTTTCGATCATTATAGGGTTGGTGTGTAATGTTTTGATGAGCACAAAAAGTTTTATTCTTCATAGTAGTGTTAATGCTTATATTGAGTTATCGCGAAATACGCCTTTATTGGTGCAACTGTTCTTTCTTTACTATGGATTACCAAAGTTTGGAATCAAGCTTGATGAAGAGATATGTGCCATTATTGGTCTGAGTTTTTTAGGCGGAAGTTATATGTGTGAAGCGTTAAGATCGGGTATTGAAGCGGTACATACGAATCAAATTGAGTCGGGACTCAGTTTAGGCATGAATAGAGCTCAATTATACCGATATGTCATCTTACCGCAAGCTCTTTCCATTGCAATACCTCTCATTGGCGCCAATGCGATTTTTCTCGTTAAAGAGACCTCTGTGGTTGGTATTCTTGCGGTAAAAGAATTAATGAATTTGACAAAAACATTGATAGGTGTTTACTACACAACGTATGAATCTTTGATCCTTCTAATCGTATTTTACTTGATCATACTTTTGCCTTTATCCTTTCTGTTGTCATTGATCGAAAGGAGAATGCGTTATGCAGAGCACGGGAATTGAACTTATTTTTGAAGGAAATAACTGGGTAAGACTGTTAGATGGACTTGCAAATACAGCACAAATTGCATTTATCTCTATCGTTTTAGGCTTTATTTTTGGTATTGCGTTTGGACTCATTTATTCAAGTAAAAACAGCCTAATTCGGTTTACATGTAGATTCTATTTGGAAGTCTTTAGGATTATTCCTATCTTGGTATGGTTATTTGTTTTTTATTTCGTTATTCCAAAGTTTTTCAATATTGATTTAGATGGAAAGTTCGTTGCAATAACGGTTTTTGTTTTATGGGGTATCGCTGAAGTTGGAGATATCACCAGAGGAGCATTAGAATCTCTTCCAAAACATCACACCGATGTGGCCTTGGCGCTTGGGTTTAATAAAATGCAATTATACCTGTATGTTTTACTGCCTCAAGCATTCAAACGAATTGTTCCTGGTGTTATAAATTTAGCCACGAGAATGATCAAAACGACTTCTTTGGTGGTGATGATAGGTGTTGTCGACGTTGTGAAAGTGGGTCAACAAATTATAGAAAGCAATATTCTTAAAGTTCCAGATGCATCTTTTTGGATTTATGGATTAATCTTTTTTCTCTATTTTAGTATTTGTTATCCACTCTCAAAAGTTGCAAAAGTTTTAGAAAATAGATGGAATAAGTAGGAAATAAAAATGGTTAAAGAGAATCAAAAGAAAATGATAGAAATTAAAAATCTTCATAAAAATTTTAACGATAAAAAAGTCATTGATGGGATTAATTTAGACATTTATGAAGGAGAGGTGGTTGTTTTACTAGGACCATCTGGGTGTGGAAAGAGTACGCTGCTTCGAACTATCAATGGGCTTGAAACGATTCAAGGTGGAAAAATTCTTTTAGATGGTGTCAATATTCATAAAAAAAAGACAGATTGGACCATTATAAGGCAAAAAATCGGCATGGTTTTTCAAAACTATGAACTCTTTCCTCATTTGAATGTCATTGATAATATTTTATTGGGACCGACAAGAATTCAAAAAAGAAAAAGGGAAGAGGTCATCGTTCAAGCGGAGGAACTTCTTCAAAGGGTAGGGCTGGCAGATCGAAAATTTGCATATTCCAGAGAACTCTCCGGTGGGCAAAAACAACGTATAGCCATTGTTAGGGCATTGTGTATGAACCCAGAAATTATGCTTTTTGATGAAGTGACAGCTTCGCTTGATCCTGAAATGGTGAGAGAAGTGCTTGAGGTTATCCTCCATTTAGCACAATCTGGCATGACAATGCTCATCGTAACGCATGAGATGGGTTTTGCAAAAGCCGTTGCCGATAGAATTGTTTTTTTAGAAAAAGGAAAAATCTGTGAAGAATCTTTACCTGAACAATTTTTCACACAACCGGCAACAGAGAGAGCAAGACAATTCTTGAATATATTTCAGTATTGAAGCACGTGTTGATGGACTTACTTGACATAAAAGAGATTTTTAAATATAATTTCACCAATTTGGTAGGTGATAAATGAAAGTATCAAAAAAAACGGATTATGCACTAAGAGCATTGTTTGCAATTGCTGGGTTAAAAGGTGAGTCAATCTCAACGAAGAATTTAGCAGAAGACATAGATGTACCAAGACGTTTTTTGGAAAACATTATGTTGGAAATGAATAATGCAGGTTGGGTGAGAAGTATCCCTGGCAGATACGGCGGATATGTCTTGGCAAAAAATGCAAATGACATTACCCTAGGGGAAGTGATTCGTCATTTTGAAGGAATGCTTGCAATGATCTCTTGTGTAAGCACTTCGTGTTACGAATCGTGTTCTCAAGAGAGCAGATGCTATTTTAGAAGAGTTTTTTTAAATATTAGAAATATCACGGCACATATCTTAGATCAGATGAGCATATCGTCATGTTTAAGTGAAATGCCCATTACAAAAGAAGATATATATCAAGATAGGTATATTGGTGGCTTAGGAATCTGAGCCACTTTTTTTAAGGCATTTAATATTCACCTACTTAGTGTAGTATATAAAGGAGTTGACTATGAAATCGATGTGTTGCAAGTAGTTTTCGGGCAAGATAATGGTGAGATCGTATAGATCTTAATTTTCACACATTTGGTGTATATTAATATCATAAAAGAGAGAAACAATGAAAATTCTAAACAGTTTAAAAAAATTAACAGCTATTGCAACCTTAGTTCCAGCATTAGTTTTCGCTGCAGGTACCACACAAGATTCAAAAGAGTCTTTAGCTTCAATCAAAGAAAAAGGCAAAATTAGAATCGGTGTTTTTAGTGACAAAGCTCCTTTTGGTTATCTTGATAGCAATGGTAATCATCAAGGTTTTGATGTTGTCATCGCAAAACGTTTATCAAAAGATCTTCTTGGCGATGAAAAAAAAGTTGAATTTGTTTTATTAGAACCAGCAAATCGTGTTGAATATCTAGAAACGAATAAAGTAGATATTGTATTTGCAAACTTTACAGTAACGCCTGAGCGAAAGAAAAAAGTAGATTTTGCAAACCCTTATATGAAAGTTGCGTTAGGCATTGTTTCAGATGAAGGCAAAGTTGTCAAATCGGTTGCAGAGTTAAAAGGTAAAAAACTCATTGTAACAAAAGGAACAACGGCTGAAACATACTTTACCAAAAATCACCCAGAGATTGAATTGTTAAGTTTTGATCATATCTCAGAATCTTTTGCAGCGTTAAAAGATGGACGAGGTGCTGCATATGCTAACGATAATACACTCCTCTTTGCATGGGCGAGACAAAATAAAGGCTTTGTAACGGGCGTTGCGTCACTCGGTGATTTGGACACGATTGCGCCTGCGGTTAAAAAAGGCAATACAGAGCTGCTTAAATGGATTAACGATGAATTAACAACGTTGGGCAAAGAGAAGTTTATTCATAAAGCGTATGATGAAACATTGAAACCAGTATACGGTGATTCGATTGATCCTGAATCTGTTGTGATTGAGGGTGGAAAACTTTAATTCAGCCCAAAATCATTTCTTGATTTTTTACATGTAAAGGATAAATCATGCAACAAACAAAAATAAAACATATTTTATGGGTAGCCTTTTTGGCATTTTTACAATTAGATTCATCGGCTTTCGCCGCAGACATCTCCTTGTTAAACGTGTCGTACGACCCAACCAGAGAGTTCTATAAAGAGTATAACCAAGCGTTTGCAAAACACTGGAAAGAGCTTAAAGGCGATACGCTCACCATTCGACAATCCCATGGCGGCTCAGGTGCACAAGCCAGAAGTGTCATAGACGGCTTAGATGCGGATGTCGTTACCTTAGCCCTTGCGTATGATGTCGATGCGATTGCTGAAAAAGCACATGCGATTGACCCTAATTGGCAAAAACGCTTTACCCATAACAGTGCGCCTTATACCTCTACCATTGTCTTCTTGGTGCGTAAAGGCAATCCAAAAGGGATTAAAGATTGGGATGATTTAGCTAAAGCGGATGTTAAAGTCATTACTCCAAATCCTAAAACTTCAGGAGGTGCTAGATGGAACCATTTAGCCGCATGGGGATATGGACTAGAAAAATACGGTAGTGAAGATAAAGCCAGAGAATTCGTCTCTAAAATCTATGCCAATGTTCCCGTGCTTGATTCAGGAGCACGTGGTGCTACCAATACCTTCGTTCAAAGAGGTTTGGGTGATGTCTTAATCGCTTGGGAAAATGAAGCGATCTTGTCGATTAATGAACTAGGACCGGATAAGTTTGATATTGTCGTTCCAAGTATTAGTATCCTAGCAGAACCAAGTGTGAGCATTGTAGACAAAAATGTCGAGAAAAAAGGAACCAAAGAGGTAGCAACCGCTTACTTAGAGTACCTTTACTCTAAAGAGGGACAGAGAATTGCGGCTAAAAATTACTACCGCCCAACCGATCCTGAAATTATAAAAGAGAGTGAAGCAACATTCCCGAAACTGAAACTCTTTACCATTGATGCTGTTTTTAACGGATGGGGTGAAGCTCAAAAGAAACACTTTGCGGATGGTGGCGAGTTTGATAAGATCTTCGCTTCAATCAAGCGATAGATTATTCGTATTTTAATGAACTGAAGGAAATAGTAATGCAAAAAAGAACATTTATCTCTTTGAGTATAGCAGTCCTTGGACTGCTCTTTTTGACAGGTTGTGGGGATTCCAAAGAATCTTCCGCAAAACAACAAACACAACCCAAAGAGGTTAAGCAGGTAGTCTTAAGAATTGGTGCACAACCGTATCCTTTATATTCATCGATCTTTCTTGCAAAGAACCTTGGCTATTTAGAAGAGGAGCTTAAAAAAGTCAATGCAACGTTTCAGTGGACAGAGTTTAAAGCAGGTCCATTGGTCAATGAAGCTGTAGCGGCAGGAAACGCTGATATTGGATTTATGGCGGATATGCCAGCCATTTTGGCAAAATCATCTGGTCAAGATATCCAGATTATTGCCAATATCGCTTACGGTGAAAAAGCGCTTGCGTTGATCGTGAAGAATGATTCTGAGATTGGCTCTGTAGCGGATCTTAAGGGTAAAAAAGTGGCGTATGTCAAAGGCTCTTATGCCCAACATCTTCTCTCACTTTTGCTGAATAAAGAGGGACTGAGTTTTAATGACATCGAATCAGTGAATATCACAGCCGGTGATATCCCAGCAACGCTTGAAAATAAACAAATTGATGCTGCCATTATTTGGGAGCAGTTTATCTCTTCATTGGTGACTCAAGGCAAAGCAAAAGTGATTGCCGATGGTACAGGGATTAAGAAAGGCAACATGATTACATACTCGGTGAAAAAATTTGCTGAGGAAAATCCAAAGGTGATTGAGGCGTATATTAAAGCAGGACAGAGAGCTTCGGAGTATATCAAAACCAATCCAAAAGAGGCAGCAGAAGCCATCGCAAAAGATTTCAAAATTGAGCCAGTTGTACTCGAAGCGATCTTTAAAAACTTGACGTTCAATCAAGCGTTGAGTGCAGAAGATATTGCAGAGATCACAAAGGTGAAAAATTATCTCTTAGCGGAAAAAGCCATCAGTAATGATATCAAAATAGAAGAGTTCGTTAACACAAAATACCTACAAGAAGCAGGAATCAAATAGAGCGTTTGAACACTCTTGGTTTTACATGTAAATTAAAAAAAGGGATGAAATGAAAAAACAGAATCTACTAAAGTTGCTACGAGAGTGGCTTTGGTATCTTGCTTTACCCATTCTTTTAATTATCGTGTGGAAAGGTGCAGACATTGCAGGGATTATTAAACCCTACACGATGTCTTCCCCAGAGAAGGTGTTGCAAACGGCCATCGAATTTTCACTGAATGGAACATTGCTCACGCATATCGTGGCAAGTGTACTCAGAGTAGGTGAAGGATTTATCATCGCTTTTGTATTGGCTTTAGTGTTAGGTGTGGGCATTGGGTTGTCCAAAAAATTTGAAGTGTTCACCGATGTAACGCTTCAAATTCTTAAACCCATTCCTCCCATCGCGTGGATTCCACTTGCGATATTATGGTTTGGCATTGATGAAGCCTCAAAGGTATTTATTATCGCGGTAGGAGCTTTTTTCCCTATTTTGATCAATACCGTTGATGGCATTAAAAATATTGATAAGCGCTTTATTGAACTCTCCAGAGTCTATGAAGTGCGTAAACGAACCATCATTGCCAAAGTGATTTTACCAGGAGCCTTGCCGTTTATTATGACAGGTGTCAGGGTTGGGCTTGGTAATGCGTGGATTTGTGTGGTTGCCGCTGAAATGATCGCTGCAACCAAAGGCATTGGGTACATGCTCATGGATGGACGAAGCCTTGCTCGCCCTGATATGGTACTTTTAGGAATGCTTGTCATTGGAATCGTTGGAAAATTAATGGATGATGTTTTACAGAAAATCTCTGAACGCATCATCAAATGGAATTGAGGCAAGGAATGGATTCGATACTGAAGATTACAGCACTTCACAAAAAATTTTACACCGCACACCAAGAGGTTGACGCCCTTGTAGATATTAATTTACATGTAAAGCAAGGAGAGTTTGTCTCCATTATTGGTGCAAGTGGCTGTGGGAAAAGTACGTTACTGCGCATTATTGGCGGGCTCGAGACCCAGTATGAGGGGAGTGTTCTTTTTGAAGGCGAACCTGTCAACGAACCATCCCGTGAGAGAGGATTTATTTTTCAAGATATTCGCCTCTTACCGTGGTTGAATGTGGAAGAAAATATTCGTTTTAGTCTGCCTCCAAAGACACTTCATGTTGAAAAATTGATTCAAGAAAAGCTTGAAATAGTGGGTCTTAAAGGGTTTGAAAAAGCTTACCCCAAACAGCTTTCAGGTGGCATGGCACAACGGGTTGCCATTGCACGGGCTTTAGCAAATAATCCTAAAGTGTTGCTCCTCGATGAGCCGTTTGGTGCACTTGATGCCATTACCAAAATGAAGTTGCAAGAAGAGATGTTACGCATCTGGGATAAAGAGAAAATCACCATGATTATTGTCACCCATGACATTGATGAAGCGGTTTATCTTGGGAACAGAGTTGTGGTGATGCAAAGTCATCCTGGGCGTATCAAAAAGATCCATACGGTTGATTTAGGAATACCACGAAGTCGCATCAGCGCGGAGTTCAATATTCAAAAAGAGATCATCTACAAAGAGTTCTTTGCCGACGTTGAAGTACCGTTTGCCTATGCCATATAATCACACGAAAATCTTTACATGTAAAGGATAAAAAGATGTCACGTCCTACCGTTTTATCACCCCAAGAACAACGCATTTACGATGAGATAGATCAGAATGCCCCTTCTTTAAGTTCTAACAATAGAGCTTTTAAAATTTTACAAACCATCAAAGCATCCAAGCCACGTATTGATGTGGAACGTGGTCTTTATTTCACGCAGTCTTTCAAAGAAACCGAGGGTGAACCACTCATTTTACGATGGTCAAAAGCCTTGTTGCACTATGCCAAAAATGCAACGATTTACATCGATGAAGACCAACTCATTGTAGGTCGAAGCGGTAAAGAGGGTCGTTATGGCATTTTGTATCCCGAATTGGATGGTAATATTTTAGCCGAAGCGATCAAAGCTTTGCCAGAGCGTGAAAATTCTCCCTTTGATATCAGCGAAGAGGATGCGCGCATCATTACGGAGCAGATTTCACCGTATTGGGTGGGAAAAACGTTTAACGAAGATTTGGTCAAAGCACTAGGAGCAGATACAGCAAAATTGACGTACAATCCAGATGCACACGCCACCTCTCGTTTTATTGTCAATGAAACCGCCTCTTTTCGCTCTTCCACCCAGTGGGTGCATGACTATGAGATTGTGTTGCATAAAGGGTTTAATGGCATTAAAGAAGAGGCGAAAGAGGCACTTTCACAACTGGATGAATTCAGCCCCCTTGATAACCGAGAAAAACGACCGTTTTTAGAATCCGTCATCAATGTCAGTGATGCCATTATCTTATGGGCAAACCGTCATGCTGATTTGGCAGAAATTTTAGCTACAACTGAAAAAGATGCACTACGTCAAAAAGAGTTAGAGCAGATTGCTAGAATTGCACGCCATGTTCCAGCCAATCCTGCCCGCAATTTTCACGAAGCGTTGCAATCACAATGGTTTACCCAGATGTTTTCACGCGTTGAGCAAAAAACAGGAACGGTGATCTCCAATGGCAGAATGGATCAATACCTCTACCCGTACTATAAAGCTGACCTAGCCCAAGGTATTTTAACGGAAGAAAAAGCGCAAGAGCTTTTAGAGTGTGTTTGGGTCGCTATGGCGCAATTCATTGACCTTTATCTTTCCGTTGCGGGAGGGGCATTTAACGAAGGGTATGCGCACTGGGAAGCGGTTACCATTGGAGGGCAAACGAAAGAGGGCCTTGACGCAGTCAATGAGCTTACCTATCTTTTGTTGAAGTCCAAACGAGAATTTCCGCTGAACTATCCTGATCTTGCGGCGCGTATTCACACGCGAAGTCCTGAGCGTTACTTGTACGAAGTGGCAGAGACCATCAAAGAGGGCTCAGGCTTTCCTAAGCTGATCAATGACGAAGAGGTCATTCCACTGCTTCTTTCCAAAGGGGCAGATTTTGAAGAGGCGTTTGACTACAGTGTTTCAGGATGTGCAGAAGTGCGTATGCCCAATCGTGATACCTATAACAGTCCTTGCGCGTACATCAACTTTGCTGCTGCGATTGAGATGACGATTTACAATGGCAGAATGCAAAAATACGGTGATGAGCTTATTGGGCTTCAAACAGGTGCTTTAGAAGATTTTCAAAGTTTTGATGCTTTTTTTGACGCTTATTTAGCACAGCAAAAGAATTTTTTAAAACATGCGTTTATTCAACAGTATGAGATCATAAGACTTCGTGCAGAACATTTTGCGACACCTTTAGGATCAAGCTTACATAAACTGTGTCGTGAAAGCTTTACTGATCTTCATCAGCCTTTTATCAAAGGTGGTATTGATCTGGGATTTTTTGAGTTTATCGGTTTTGGAACGGTGATCGACTCTTTAGTGGCAATCAAAAAAGTGGTCTTTGAAGACAAACGCATCAGCCTCTCACAGCTCAAAGAGGCATTAGAGCACAACTATGAAGGTTATGAAGCGATTCGTCAACTCGTTCTAAATGCTCCAAAATACGGTAATGATGATAATTATGCGGATAGTATTGGAAAACGGTTGGATTATGAAGCGTTGCAGTTTACACGTCAATACTCAAAAGAGTTAGGGGTCATTTTAGACCTACGCTATGTGCCGTTTACCTCCCATGTTCCGTTTGGAAAAGTGGTCAGTGCAACGCCCAATGGCAGGCGTGCATGGAGTCCCCTTGCCGATGGTTCAAGTGCTTCTCAAGGTGCGGATGTCAATGGACCAACATCGGTTTTATTGTCTAATTTTGCAACAAAAAACTACAGCTATCATGAGCGTGCAGCACGACTTCTCAACGTGAAACTAAGCCCTGCGTGTGTGCTCGGAGAAGAGGGTAGTCAAAAACTTGTAGCGTTCATCGAAGCGTGGAGGGATTTGAAGCTGTGGCATATGCAGTTTAATGTACTCAATAAAGCGACACTCTTAGCGGCACTTGAAAACCCAGAAGCGTATAAAGGTTTACTGGTGCGCATTGCAGGATATAGTGCCTATTTTACCGAGCTTTCATCGGATTTACAACACGATATTATTGCTCGAACACAAAACGAGTCTCTTTAATTCATGGCGAGATCATCATTGGTATTTAATGTTCAGCATTACTCACTGCATGATGGACCCGGTATTCGTACGGTTGTCTTTTTAAAAGGGTGTCCACTGCGATGCCTTTGGTGTTGCAACCCTGAATCGCAACGCTTTCATGCGGAGCTCTACTACAGTGCAAAAAAATGTATAGGTAGTTCCCAGTGTGGGTTTTGTAGGGATGCTTGCACACGTAGTGCGATTCAGTTTAATGAGCAAGCCCACGTTATCATTGAGAGGAATACATGTACAAACTGTTTTGCCTGTGTTGAGGTATGTCCTTCAAAAGCCCTTGAAATCAAAGGGGTTGAGCAAAGCATTGACGCAATATTAGAGCAAGTAGAGCGCGATAGTATCTTTTACAAAAAGCAATCTGGAGGCTTAACGCTCAGTGGGGGAGAGCCTTTGATGCACCCTGATCTTATTATTCCTCTTTTAAAAGAGGCCAAAAAAAGGCGTATCAATATCGCTATGGAGACCTGTGGTTTTGGAGATTATGCTACCTTGCATGAGGTCGCAAAATACCTTGATACAATTTTATTCGACATTAAATCCATGGATGAAATAAAACATCTGGAATACACCAAAATGTCGAATGAAAAAATTTTAGAAAATTTTGAATGCTTGTGTCAAAATTTCCCTCATTTACCCAAGATTGTTCGAACCCCTGTGATTCCAAACTTTAACGATACCCCTGAAGCAATAGAAGCAATAGGAGATTTTTTAAAAGGTAAGCCGAATGTTCACTATGAACTTCTTCCGTATCATCGTTTTGGAGAAGACAAATACACTGCGTTAGGCCAAAAGTATACGATGCCACCTTTGGCCTTAGATAGGGAGCATTTTGAGAGTTTGAAAAAGAGTGCGTATCTTTATTTAGATCAAATATAAAATTACTATTCCTGCATACTTTCTTTTAAGGTAGCCTTGCAGGAATAGAAACAATTTAAGCCTCTTGAGGGTATGCTTTTTTGATAATCCAGTTTTTACGAATTTTTGTCCACTGCTTATCGCGTGCAAGTTCCACTTCGTTAATATCACTCTGTGTGATATGTTTAAAGCGTCCTTGTGCGTGCAGATAGGTTTTTACGGGTAAAAATGCTTTGGGCTCATGGTTGAGCGTAAAATCACCGTTTTCATATTCCGCTAAGTACCAAAGTCCACTTTCAACCGCTTGACGTGAAATCTCAAGGGTATTGGCTGGGTCAAACTCCCAACCGATATGGCAAGGTGCGAAGACATGAATGTAGGAGGTTCCTTCCACACTTTTGGCTTTTTCAATTTTGCGTAAAAGGTCAGGAATATAGCCCACGCTCGCCGTTGCCGCATAGGCAATGCCATGTGCTGCAACGATCTCAAACATATTTTTTTTATGCGTGAGTGTGCCTCGTATATTTTGACCTGCAGGAGTTGTGGTCGTTTTTGCACCAAAGGGGGTGAGACTGCTTTTTTGCACGCCTGTATTCATATAGGCTTCATTGTCGTAGCAGATGTAGATGATCTTATCGTTACGATCAATAGCACCTGAGAGGGCTTGTAGACCAATGTCCGCCGTTCCACCATCGCCTGCAAATCCAACGGTATGGTACTCTTTAAGCCCCAGCGCTTTTGCCCCTGCTGCAACCCCGGAGAGCATAGAAGCAGTTCCAGGAAAGGTTGAAATCATGGCATTCACTCCAAATGCCATTTGCGGATAGATAAATCCAACGGCAGACATACACCCAGCAGGAAGTACTGTAAAACTGCGCTCTCCTAAGACTTTGAGTCCGAGTCTAACCGTCAGGCTTCCGCCACATCCCCCACACGCTTTGTGCCCGAAAAAGTGCTCATCACTGCTTAGGTTTCGAATGTTGATTTTGCGATTGTTTTTAACAGGGGTCATGGGTGTACCTCTTCTTTTGTGGGAACATTGAGATTGACAAAACGCACATGCTCTTTGATCTTCGCCTCTTTGTTCGCTTCTAGGGTTTCAAAGATCATCCGAATATCGTTTGTGGAGATACTTCGTCCGCCAAGTCCGGCAATAAAATTGAGCACATTGATGGCTTTTTTGGCACGAATGAGGCTGGAGTTAACATTGGTAAAGACCGTTCCCTCTGAGCCAAAAGAGATATCTTTCTCTAAAACGCCAATGATTTTGGCATTTTTGGCAAGCGCTGCAATCTCATCATGGGGAAAAGGGCGCATATAGCGAATTTTAGACAGACCCACTTTATGTCCATTGGCTCGTAACTCATCCACAACAGCACGTACGGTCGCACTAATGCTGCCAAGGGTGACTAAAATGACCTCGGCATCGTCTGTTTGGTAGTTATCGACAAGTCCACCATAACGTCTACTAAACTGTTTTTCAAACGCTAATTCAACCTCTTGGATGACCTCTTTTGCCTCTATCATCGCTTGGTGTTGAATGTATTTAAACTCCATATTGTCATTAGGTGTTGAGCTAAAGCCCATATTGGTAGGGTTTTCCAAATCCATTTTATTGGTCGTGGTAAACGGAGGTAAAAAAGCATCGACTTCCTCTTGACTTGGCACGATGACAGGCTCATAGGTGTGGGTGAGCACAAAGCCATCAAGGTTGATCATAATGGGCGTTGACACCCTCGCATCTTCGGCGATTTTATAGGCTTGAATGACCAGATCAAGGCTCTCTTGTGCATCTTCTGCGTAGACTTGAATCCACCCCGCATCGAGCAGTGATAAAGAGTCTCTCTGATCGCCATAAATGCTCCATGGAAGTGCTAATGAGCGATTGGCATTCATCATGACAATCGGGAAACGTCCTCCACTAGCATAATGCAGACATTCAGTCATATACAAAAGCCCTTGAGAAGAGGTCGCCGTAAAGGTTCTTGCTCCCACAGCGCTCGCACCCATAAGGGCGGATAGGGCAGAGTATTCGGATTCGACATGCATATATTCGGCATTCAATAATCCACTCTCCACCATCTCAGAAAGCCTTTCAACAACGATGGTTTGAGGGGTGATAGGATAAGCGGCGATAACATGAGGACGAGAGAGTTTCACACCCCATGCAATAGCTTCATTACCCGATAAAAAGAGTTTTTCACATGCCATTACTGTTGCTCCTTTTCCATATGAATCACGCCACTCTTGCACTCTTTCGCACAAATGCCACATCCCTTGCAGAAGTCATAATCAATTTTGATGATCTTCTCAAGGCGAAAAATCGCCCCATCAGGACAGGACGCGTAGCAGATGAGACAGCCCGTGCACGCCTCTTCATTGACACTGGGAGCTAATGTGCGGTAACTTTTATTGGTTGAAACCAAATGTCCGGCTTGAAACGTGGGAAACTGTGGGTAATCTTCAAGGCTTTTGGGTGGATTAAAGGTATAAAGTTTAGGTTTACGCATGGACAATACTTTCATAAGCGGCTTGAAGCAGTGTTACATTTTTCTCGACTAAAGAGGGTTTCATCTCTCTTTGAATCGCTTGGATCATCGCATCCAGACTGACTTCATCGCAGATAGCTGCAAACGCACCCAAAAGAGCGGTGTTGACAATGGGTTTTTTAAGAATATCAAGCGCTAATGCCGTTGCATCTAAGCCCACTATATTGGGATGAAACGGTGTGTATTTGGAGACTTCTTTCGTGTTGATGAGCAAAACACCATCCGGTTTTAAACCCGCTAAGAGCGTTTGCGAAAAGAGTGTCTCATCCAATACAATGGCAAAATCAGCCGCAACAATTTCACTGCGATCTAAAATTTTACGATCACTGAGCTTGGTAAAACCAAGTACAGGCGCACCTCTTCGTTCGGGTCCAAAGGTGGGAAAGGCGAGGGCGTATTTATCTTCAATAACGGCGGCAATACCAAGCAGACGTGCCGCAGTAAATGCGCCTTGTCCACCTCTGCCATACCACGTAATTTCACTGCTCATAGTGCTCTTTCGCTTTTACATGTAAAGAGAGAAGACGCTTGCCAGCTTCGAGGAGTGTTTCATCTTTTTTAGCAAAGTGAAAGCGTATGAGATGATTCACCTCTTCTTTAAAAAAGCTCGATCCTGGAACGGCCGCAACACCAACCACTTCTGCCATCCATTCACAAAATTCCACATCACTTTTCGCATGGAATTCGGAGATATCAACCATCACGTAATATGCCCCTTGTGGGGTGGTGTAGTTTAAGTTTGCATCATCCAAAAGTTTTAAAAAGAGATCACGCTTGTGGGTGTAGTGCTCTTGAAGCTCATCGTAGTAGCTGTCTGGAAATTCTAACCCTGTAACGGCGGCTTCTTGCAAAGGTGCAGCTGCTCCAACCGTAAGAAAGTCATGTACTTTACGTGCGGTGTCGATCACTTTAGGTGAGGCAATGATGTAACCGAGTCTCCAACCCGTAATAGAGTACGTTTTAGAGAGTGAACTACAGGATATGGTGCGTTCAAACATATTGGGGAGCGAAGCAAAATAGGTGTGTTTAAAGGGAGGATAGACGATGTGTTCGTACACTTCATCGACAATCACCCATGTGTCAAACTCCTCTGCTAAGGCGGCAATTTCCAAAAGCTCATCTTTGCTAAAAACTTTACCGGTTGGATTGCCCGGATTACAGATGATGATGGCTTTAGGTTTTTGCTCAAACGCTTCACGGAGTACCTTCGAATCAAAGGTAAACGAAGGAGGGGTGAGTGGCACATAGATGGGAATCGCACCTGTTAAAATCGTATCGGCTCCGTAGTTTTCATAATACGGTGAAAAGACGATGACTTTATCCTCTGGATTGGTGACAGACATGAGCGCCGCCATCATTGCTTCCGTACTGCCACAGGTGACGACAATATTTTTTTGAGGATCAATAGGAATGCCCATAAAACGGCTCTGTTTTTTAGCCAGTGCTTCTAAAAAATTGGGAGCTCCCCACGTGATGGCATACTGATGAGGACCCGCATGGGCTATTTTTTGAAGGGCATCTTGAATCTCCAAAGGAGGGTCAAAATCGGGAAATCCTTGGGAGAGGTTGACTGCATTAAATTGATTGCTAATGCGCGTCATGCGTCTTATAATTGACTCTCCAAAATCTTTGGTGCGTTCACTAATATTTGCCATTTCTATCTCCTAGTTTATCGATTTACAATATTAAAGGGTTCCTGCCCTTTTAAAACTCTAAGCGCATTGAGCGCTACTTTTTGGCGCATTTCAAAAAAGGCTCTATCGCTGAAAAATGCGGTATGTGGGTTGATAAGCAATCTGCCATCGAGCCACGCTTCTCGTGCTCTCCACGCATCGAGCAAGCGAGACTCACGGGGTGGTTCATTGGGGATAACATCCAGTGCTACGTTGGAGAGTTTATCGCTTTTGAGCGCGACGTAAAAGAGGTCAAGGTCTTTGACGATTTTACCTCTAGCCGTATTGACTAAGGCACTGCCATGTTTCATTTTTGCAATAAAATCTTCATCAATAAGTCCTCGTGTCTCTTGGTTGAGCGGGCAATTAATGGAGACAATATCGGCAAGGCTTAAAAGCTCATCTAAGCTATCAACTCTTTTGGTATTGAGCATTTTTTCATGCCCACGCGATACATAAGGGTCATAAAAAAAGGTGTCAAATTTTAAAGCATTGGCTTTGAGGATAACGCTTCCGCCAATTCTGCCAGCCCCAATGATACCTAGCTTGATTTCACTATTACGTTTGATGGTTTTAATGGCATTGTCTTGCCATGTTGTGACATAAGCGCGACATTGGAAATCGTACCGTGAGACACCTCGTGCGATGTTGATGATCATCGCAATCGCCGTGTCACTCACTTCATCGGTGCCATAGTCGGGTGTATTACAGACAACAATACCCTTTTGTTTTGTATACTCCAAATCGATGGTATCGTAACCCACACCGTATCTGACAATCGCTTTGAGATGGGGAAATTGATCCATATACTCTTTGGTGATAGGCTCACTACGTGCCAGGATAATTTCAATATTTTCATGAGGGGTTAAACTCAGTTCATCCCCTAAAACTTCTTTTTCTATGTCTGGATTAGGAATATGATCGGTAATAAAAACTTTTGACATCTAAATTCCTCTATTTTTTACGATGATCGTGAATACGCTTTGCTTTATGCGTTGCTCTTGGAATGGCACCTTTTTCTAAAATGGTAACATTGCGAGGTTTGACCCCCAAGCGTTCTTTAATCTCTTCTGCTAAATTTTTAGCAAGCGTTTCATGGGAGTGTTCTGTGTTGTCTTCTTTTTCAACTTCAATGTCAAATTTGGTCAGATGTTTCTCTTCATGTAGGTTAATACGGTATTCACCACTGAGACCTTCGATCGTGCGAACCACAAACTCAATATCACTAGGAAAGACGTTTACACCGGAAGAGATAAACATATCATCCAGTCTTCCTGTAATGTAAATACGCGTATGTGTTCTACCACAACGGCATTTTTCGCGATTGACTTTACCAATATCGCCACTGCGAAATCGAATCATCGGACGAGCTTTTTTTCGAAGCGTTGTAAAAACCAATTCACCTTGCTCACCATCGTTTACATGTAAAAGTGTTATAGGGTCAATGACCTCGACTAAAATGTGGTCTTCCGCAAGGTGTAGACCATCTTTGGCTTCACACATACCTGCACATGCTCCAAAAATATCAGAGAGTCCAAAGAAGTCGTACAAGTCGGCATTCCAAAGCTTTTCAATCTCTTGTCGTGTTGCGGAGATTGAACCTCCAGGCTCTCCCGCTACGATAATTTTTCGAATCGCCAAATCTTTAGCAGGGTCAATACCTTGTGCTTTCGCACTTTCACCTAGGTGCCATGCATAAGATGGCGTTGTCCATGTTATGGTTGGTTGAAACTCTTTCATAATAAAAAGAAGTCTATCGGAAGGGACGGTTCCTGCCCAAATAGAGAGAGCACCTAAATTTTGTGCACCAATGACATCAGGTCCTCCGATAAAAAGCGAGAAATTCAGTGCGTGGAGATAGCGATCTTTAGGGCGCATTCCCATCGCCCAAAAAAGGCGAGATTCGACCTCTTGAAACTCTTTAAAATCTTTTTTCGTAAAAGGGCTGAGTGTTGGAACACCGGTTGAGCCGCTGGATGCTGAGATATAAACAACGTCTTTTTCAGGTACACACGCAAGATCACCTAAAAAAGGTGCGGCGATTTGTCTATCCCGTTCTATTTTTTTAGTGATAAAGGGAAATAATTTTAAATCATCCAGTGTTTTCAGATCACTGGGTTTGACCCCTTTTTCATCAAAACTTTTGCGGTAATAGGCCGAATGCTCATACGCAAAGAGAAGATACTCTTGCAAGGTTTTAAGCTGATACGCTTCTAGCTTTTCCCGAGGAAGTGTCTCAACCTTTTTATTCCAAAATTTTTTTGCCATAATCTATCTACTCCCACTAACGTATTTTTATCGGCTTTATTGGCAAATATATCGTGCCTTCAAGCTCTATTTTGTTTTTGCTTTTAACCATTCAGGTTTTTGAAAATCTTTAAAAATTTTCGCAGGATCATTAACCGCGTTAGCAAATGCCTCAGACTCCACAACCTCTTTGATATCTTTAGCAAATTGGGATTGTAGATCATCCGTTCTTACCGCAATGATGTTGATGTAATTTTCGGTAAGGACTTCTCTATCCAGTGCACTTGGATAAATACCAGCCGAAATAGCATAGTTTCCATTGGCAACGGCAACATCGACACTCTCAACGGTACGAGGAATTTGTGCGGCTTCAATAGGTTGAATTTTGAGTTTTTTAGGATTTTCAGTAATGTCTTTCTCCGAAGCTTTCGTTGCGTCAAGATTAGCTTTTATTTTAATGAGACCTAACGATTGAAGGAACCTAAGTGCTCTTGCAAGGTTGGTTGGATCATTTGGAACCGTTACCGTTGATCCATCTTTTATCTCAGCAATGGATTTATATTTTTTTGAATAAAGACCCACAGCTGCAGTAGGAACCTTAATCAGTGGTGAAAGTTTAAGCCCTTTATCGGCAGAAAACTTTTCTAAGTAAACCGTATGTTGAAAAACGTTAGCATCGATAGACTTGTTAGAAAGTGCCAAATTGGGTTGTACATAATCGCTAAACTCTTTAATCTCAATAGAGTAGCCTTTCTTCTCAAGACTCGGTGCAATAGCTTGTTTGAATAGATCACCGTAAGGGCCGGGTGCCACACCAATAATTAAATGTTTGTTCTCTGCAAACACATTTCCTGCGATAAATAAAGAGAGTACCGCAACTAAAATATTGGTTTTAAACCACTGATTAAGACGCATATTTTCCTCCTAATGCCCTAAATTTTAAAAAAGTATCGAAGTGTAACGCAAATGTTCTTTAATGTCAAGTAACTCTATTATATTACTAGACATTAAAATGCTGATTTGGTCAGGCTTTTGGATACTTTAATTGCTTGGGTATCTTTAAAATACACTCTTTGTTTTGTTTGGTGTGTGATAATTTTAGATAGTTTATGCCCTTTGATCCACACTAAATTAATCAACTTAAATTCAGTAAATTTTAATTGACAAGGCGTTAAGATTTTACAATCTATATTAAATATATAGATTTACTATAGATTAAAAAGTGGCGGTTTCCATGAACGTATTAAATGCTATAGGTCATACACCTCTTTTAGATTTAACGTACTTGTTTGATGGTCATAATTCTATTAAAATCTATGCCAAAGCGGAGTATTTAAATCCAAGTGGCTCTGTTAAAGATAGAGCGGCTAAAGCCATTTTTCTTGAGAGTATTGAGAGTAAAAAGCTTACACGTGCTAAATCGTTATTAGATGCAACCAGTGGGAATACGGGCATTGCCTATGCCATGATTGGTGCGGCACTTGGGTATAAAGTGACGTTATGCTTGCCCAAAAATGCTAGTGATGGGCGAAAGCAGGTTCTAAGAGCTTATGATGCTCATATCATCGAAACCGATCCTCTTCTAAGTTCGGACGGCGCACAATTAGAAGCAAAAAAACTCTCAGAATTGTATCCTGATCTCTATTTTTATTCCGACCAATACAACAATGAAGCCAATTGGAAAGCCCATTATGAAACAACTGCACTCGAAATTTGGACACAAACCAATCAAAAAATCACACACTTTGTTGCGGGTATGGGAACATCGGGAACATTTATGGGAACATCCAGACGCCTCAAAGAGCTTAATCCTTCCCTTAAAGCAGTAGCCGTTCAGCCAGACTCACCTTTTCATGGTTTAGAAGGTATGAAACATATGAGCTCAACGATTCTTCCTGGAATTTATGATGCAACACTGATTAACGAAACCATTGAGGTTGAGACCGAAGAAGCGATGAAAATGACACTACGCTTAGCACGAGAAATGGGTATTTTTGTAGGCATTAGCTCAGGAGCCAATGTTTTAGCCACCCTTGAATTAGCCAAAAGGCTACCGGGTAACTCTGTCGTTGTAACCATTTTGTGCGACAGCGGATTTCGCTATTTGAGTGAATCTTTATGGAGGGAGTCTTTATGAGCAGTGTTTTTATCAAACATCTTTTACTAGATGCAATCATACAGCACGCTCAAATAGAATATCCCTATGAATGTTGTGGTGTTTTGCTTGGTAGTTATACCAAAGATGGTTCTAAGAGTGTTACAGAAATTCGTAAGTTAAGCAATGCCAAAGAGCGAAACGAGCAAAACAATCGCTATCAGATCTCTTCAGAAGATTTATTACATGTAGAACTCTATGCGAGAAAAAATCATAAAGATATTATAGGGTTTTACCATTCGCATCCCGATCATGCAGCGATACCTTCAACGTATGACTTAGCCCATGCGTGGCCTTTTTACAGCTATATGATTGTTTCGGTTGTAAAAGGTGTGGCGCAGGATATTAGCATTTCAAAATTAAATAAAGAGGGCTCATCGTTTGAGTCTGAATTAATTCAAGAAGGAGAATAATTATGGCAGTTTTACTCATTCCCACCGCTTTACGACTTTACACAAATGGTTTAAATGAAATTGAAGTGGAAGGAAGCAGTGTTGCAGAAGCATTAGGCCATCTGATTACCCTCTATACGGATTTGGAAAAACATCTTTTCAATGATGAGGGAAAATTAAGAAGTTATATCAATATTTATGTTAATGAAGAAGACATCAGGCAAAAAGAACGTCTTAATACCCCTTTAAAAGGGGATGAAACCATTTTGTTGATTCCCTCCATCGCAGGAGGAAAGCAATGATTATCGCACACGATGATTTGCCTGAATTAACCGACGATGAGGTTTCACGTTACAGTCGTCATTTGATCTTGCCTGAGATTAGCATTGAAGGGCAACAGAAACTCAAAAAAAGCAGGGTTTTAATTGTGGGAGCTGGAGGACTAGGTTCCCCTGTGGCGTACTATTTAGCTGCGTCAGGTGTTGGAACGATCGGACTGTTGGATTTTGATACGGTGGATGACTCCAATCTACAGCGTCAAATTTTGCATGGCACACGCGATATTGGAAGACCTAAAGTGGCTTCTGGTGCCGATAAAATGAAAGCCATCAATCCCAAAATTAAAATTATCGCCTTAAACACCAAACTCACTAGTGCCAATGCCGCAGATATTATTCAAGACTTTGACGTAGTCGTTGATGGTGCAGATAATTTTCAAACACGTTACCTTGTCAATGATACGTGTGTCTTGCTCGGAAAGCCTTATGTGTATGGCTCCGTTTTTAGGCTTGAGGGGCAGGTGAGTGTCTTTAATGCGTATGGCGGACCATGTTATCGTTGTCTTTACCCTGAACCACCTCCTGTGGGGTTGGTTCCATCTTGTGCAGAAGGAGGAATTATTAGCGCATTACCTGGCATTATTGGCTCTATTCAAGCCAATGAAACCTTGAAGTTACTCTTAGGTGGCGGGTCGCCACTCGTGGGTCGTTTGCTTATTTTAGACTCTTGGAATATGAAATTTAAAGAGCTTAAAATTGCGAAAGATCGCGATTGTCCATTATGCGGTGAACATCCTAGAGTGACAGAGCTCATTGATTATGAGGAGTTTTGTGGCTTTAAAAAAGTAACCGATCAAGAGCCAATCGAAGAGATTACAGCGGTTGAGCTGAAAAAGCGTTTGGATGAAAATGTGCCATTACAAATTATCGACATCAGGCAACCTCATGAATTAGCCATTGGAAAAATCCCCAATACTAAGGCGATTCCTTTTGGTCAATTGGTGCGTAGGCAAGAAGAGTTAGATAGCACGGTTGCGATAGTCATCGTCTGCAAGGTTGGGATTTTGGGAGCAAGAGCGATACAGTTGTTACGTGAATCAGGCTTTAAAGGGCGACTGCTTGGTTTACAAGACGGAATTACTGCGTGGGCTCGTGATGTGGATCACACCATGCCAAAATATTAAACACACTGTTAAAAGGAGTTTCGTATGTCAGAACAAAATAAAGTGACAACGCTTGGTGCCTCTGCTGCTTATCAGCTTGCCAATGTAACAAAATCAACGGTGCAATTTGATGCACTCACCCCTCGCTGGATTACAAGACTTATTGACTGGGTTCCCTTAGAATCGGGTATCTATCGTCTCAACAAAGTCAAAAGCAGTGATGATAATCCTCTCGATGCTTTGTGCAGCAAAAAAGTGCATGAAAAAATTCCTGAGGGGTTTGTGGATTATGAAAACAAACCAAGAGAGTATGTCTTAAATTCAGTGTCAACCATTTTGAATGTTGATACGAAAATTTCGGATCTTTACAGTGCTCCCACTGATCAAATCAAAGAGCAGTTGCGCTTAGCGATTGAGAGTATTAAAGAGCGCCAAGAGAGTGAACTCATTAACAATGACGATTATGGTTTGATTAAAAATGTACCAGACTCTCAACGCATCCAATCACGCACAGGTTCACCAACCCCTGATGATTTAGATGAACTGATTACTAAAGTATGGAAAGAGCCTTCTTTCTTCTTAGCGCATCCAAGAGCCATTGCGGCATTTGGTAGGGAGTGCACACGAAGAGGTGTTCCACCTGCTACAATCAACCTTTTTGGCAGCTCCTTTTTGACATGGAGAGGGATTCCGATTATTCCTACAAACAAACTTTTTGTGGATGGTTTAAAAGAGCCAAAATCCCAAGCGGGCAAAACCAACATTTTACTTATTCGTACAGGCGAAGAAAAAAGTGGTGTCGTTGGACTTTTCCAAAATGGCTTACCAGGAGAACAGTCTCGTGGACTTTCTGTGCGATTTACAGGCATTGATAAAAATGGAGTAGCTTCCTATTTAATCTCGATTTATTGCTCAGCCGCGATTCTCTCTAATGATGCAATCGCCGTTTTAGAGGATGTTGATGTAGGAAATTACTATGAGTACCAACATTAATTCCGAATATGGGCAGAATGATCATTTTAGGCAGGCGTTAGAATCTTTGGCAAATGATTATTTTCCGGAATTTTCAAAATTTGACGCTCCTGAAGTCCCTGCCTATCAAGGTGCTTTAGAGCCAGAGACGCTTTTGGGATATGATGCTTTACATGTAAACCCAAAATCACTGGATTTGAGGGAAAAAACAGGTATACATCACACACCTTCGCAAGGGTTAGAGCTTGGATTTTTACAAAGTGCACGCTCCATTTTTGATCAAAAGCCCTGCATTACGAAGGCAAGAAGTATCCCTCACCAGCAAGGCTTGAGTCTATCGCAGTTTGAGCTTGTGCCCAATCTTGCTAAGAGCTATGATGGGTTTGATGTGGCTTCCATTCGTAAAGATTTTCCTATCTTGAGTGAAAAAGTTGAGGGAAAAGATTTAGTATGGTTTGACAATGCCGCAACCACACAGCGTCCTAAAAGTGTGATTGAGCGAATTTCGTATTTTTACGAGCATGAAAATTCCAATGTTCATAGAGGTGCACATACACTAGCAGCGCGTGCAACCGATGCGTACGAGGGAGCAAGAGATACCATAGCACGTTTTATCAATGCACCTTCTTCGCAGGAAATTATTTTTGTGCGGGGTACGACAGAAGCGATTAACTTGATTGCTCAAACCTTTGGAAAATATAACATTGGCAAAGACGATGAAATTGTCATTTCATGGTTAGAGCACCATGCGAACATTGTGCCTTGGCAGATATTGTGTTCTCAAACGGGTGCCAAACTTAAAGTGATTCCGGTGGATGAATCGGGGCAGATCATTTTAAGTGAGTATGAGAAGCTTTTAAGCTCTCGCACCAAACTCGTCAGCATCGCGCATGTTTCCAATGCTTTAGGAACGGTGACACCGATTAAAGAGGTGATTGAAATAGGGCATCGTTATGGAGCGAAAGTGTTGATTGACGGGGCGCAAGGTATTTCGCATATTAAAGTCGATGTTCAAGCCTTAGATTGTGATTTTTATGTTTTTTCAGGGCATAAAATTTTTGGACCGACGGGTATTGGCGCAATTTATGGTAAAAAAGAGATTTTAAATGCAATGCAGCCCTATCAAGGGGGTGGCAATATGATTGCCGATGTGACCTTTGAAAAGACTATCTACCAAGATGCACCCAACCGTTTTGAAGCCGGAACGGGCAATATCGCCGATGCCGTAGGTTTAGGTGCGGCGATTGAGTATATTCAAAAGTTGGGGATCGAAAATATCAACCGATACGAACACGCTTTACTGGAATATGGCTCTGAACAGCTTTTGAGCATACCGGGTGTTAAGCTCATCGGTACGGCCAAAGAGAAAACAAGTGTTTTATCGTTTATTTTAGAGGGCTTTAGCACCGAAGAAGTCGGAAAAGCACTGGGGAAAGAGGGCATTGCGGTACGTTTTGGGCACCATTGTGCGCAACCCATTTTAAGGCGTTTTGGTCTTGAAACAACGGTTCGCCCTTCGTTAGCGTTTTACAACACGAAAGAGGAGATTGACCTCTTGGCTTCTGTTATAAAACAGATCAAAAAAAGTCGATAAAAACGACTTTTTTCTCTCATGTAAAGGTGCGGAACCTCTTTTGCACCTTTACATGTAAACGTACAGGTAAGGATCATTGATGAGTCAAAAAATTCATGCGCAAATCAGCACACTCGTTGCATCGATTATCGCGAGCAGTAAAGAGTATCCTGATACGATTCATTTAGATGCGGAACCGCTTCCGAGTCGTGATACGATTGTTGAGATTATCCAGCAGTTACGCGAACTGCTTTTCCCGGGATATTTTGGCAAACAAAACCTGACATCCACGTCGGCGGAGTATCATATTGGCGATCTTTTAATGACGCTTCATGAAAAACTACAAGAGCAAATTTGTTTGGCACTCAAACATCAAGCCACGAAAAATCATCAAAGTTTAGAAGCTGTGTGCGAAAATACCGACAAAATTATCTACACATTTTTCAGTAAAATTCCAGAACTTCGAGCTATTTTGGATACCGACGTACAAGCTGCGTTCGATGGCGATCCGGGAACGGATGACAAGAGTGAGATTATCTTTTCATATCCGGGTATTTTAGCCATTTCGATTGCGAGATTGGCGCATGAGCTTTATCTTTTAAATGTCCCATTGATTCCGCGCATTATGACGGAGTATGCCCATAGTATCACGGGGATTGATATTCACGCAGGAGCCCAAATCGGCAATCACTTTTTCATTGATCACGGAACGGGTGTCGTGATTGGCGAGACAACCATCATCGGTAATCATGTCAAAATCTATCAAGGCGTTACGCTAGGTGCGTTATCGACACGTGGAGGACAAGGTTTACGGGGTGTTAAACGCCATCCAACGCTGGAAGATAATGTCACAGTGTATTCGGGCGCTTCTATTTTAGGCGGCAATACTATTATTGGAACGGGGGTGGTTATAGGGAGTAATGTGTTCATCACCAAATCGGTTCCTGATGCGACAAAAGTGAGTATGAAAAGCCCAGAATTGCTCTTTAAAGGCGATACACCTCCTGAATTTAGAGAACCGTTTGTGTTGGATTGGGTGATTTAAAAAAGTTTACATGTAAACTAAATACGCACAAAATTTTTAGGAAAGGAGACACGAATGCACGTCAATAGAGAGTATATGAAAAACGTTATGGGTTGTGTTTTTTTGAGAGTAAATTTTGATAGCCAAAGTCGATGAAAAGTAAAAATGAAAAAGAATCTTTATATTATTGGTGATGTCCATGGATGTCTTGAAACACTCAAAGCATTGATCGACACGTTTCCTGAAAAAGAGAATGCACAGATTATTTTTACAGGTGATTTGATTGGAAAAGGCAAATATTCAGCGCAAGTGTTAAGCTTTATCATTCAACATGGCTATCAATCCGTCAAAGGAAATCATGAGATGATGATGCAAGAATCTTACTGCTTATCTCAAAATATTAACAGTAAAAAGCTTACATGTAAAAAACATTTTTGGTATGAAAATGGTGGTGATACCATTTTGAAAAGTTATGATTTCCCTAGTGCTGGCGACTTGATGGAGCATCTTTTGTGGATAACAAAGTTACCGCATTATATTGAAAACCCATTAGAAGACAGTGCCGGTAAAAAGCTTTTTGTTACACATGGTTTTGGGTTGCCATATTATGAACGAAGAGATAAAAAGAGTATTGAGCTTATGACCAATCGTATTAGTCGGAAAGTTTTTACAGATGATGAGAAAAACTATAGACAGTATCCTATTTTTAATGTCTTTGGACATGATCCGCACGCTGATGCGATTATAACGGATCACTATGCCGTCATTGATACAGGATGTGTTTACCATAAAGAAGCAACACCTACCCTCTTAACAGCACTAGAATGGCCTAGTAAGAGGCTATATCAACAAAATTATATAGATTAGTTTCCACAACTATTTGGTAGCATTATGGACTTAGCTAGTTAGTGGGAATAAGATCTAATTGTTTATCATAAATAGGACTCATCACACCAAATGCACCTAAAATGGTATGAAAAATATTATATTGACCATATTCTTCTAACGATTTCACCGACGGTGTGGATAGTTTTTTCTCTTTGAGAAAAGCATCGGATTCCCAAAGAATAAAAGGTATTTTCTTTTGTTCACTCGGTGCAATGGAGTAGGGCGTTCCATGTAAATATAACCCATATTCTCCTAAAGATTCCCCGTGATCTGAGAGATAGATCATGGTGCTTGGGACATCTGAAAATTGTTTTAAGAGACCAATGACTTGACTTAAAAAGTAGTCGGTGTAGGCAATGGTATTATCATAAGCGTTGATAAGTTCTTGCTGTGTACACTCTTTGATAGCGACTGTTTTACAAGCAGGCTGAAAAATTTCAAAATTGGCTGGGTACTTCGTATAATAGGTTGGCCCATGACTCCCTACGGTATGAAGAACAATAAAAATTTTATTTTTTTTCGACGAAGTAATGCGTTGAGTTAGTCCTGCGAGTAAGACTTCGTCATAATTACACCCTTCGCCTTGGCATTGAGGCTTTAGACTATCGTCTCTTTCATAGGTTTGAACGTTTAAAATGGGTTCTCCCCAATTTTTGCTACGCCATATCACATCAGCACCTATGCGTTCCAAATAATTTGGTAAAGGCTCATACGAATCAGAAGTTTTACCTTCAAAAGAGAGCATACTGTGAACGGATGCCGTAGTATACGTTGCTGAAGAAAAGCTATTTTGCAATGCTAAAACGTTTAATTTTTTTAATTCAGGATTTGTTTCTCTATCGTAACCATATAAGGAGAAATTTTTTGCACGAGCTGATTCTCCAATCACTAAAACAACGATCATTTTGGAATCATCTGCAAAGTGTGCATCTGGAAGAAGCACCTGCTTGGTGGCGTTGTGCATTTCTTGGGCTTTATATCGAATTAAGTTGATGGTATACGACCATGGCAAACATAAACCACCCAGTGTTTTTGCATATTTGTCCATCCATAACCATGTACTTCCATTAAGATACATGATAAAAATACCGCCAATTAAAGTGGCAAGCGTCTGTTTTAATAATCTGATGCGATTCGTTTTTTCAATTTCAATTTTTGAAAGTAGAAATGCAGGTATGATTCCAAGGGTAAAAAGATAGATAAAGAGCATGGGATGATAATAACTTAATACTTCTGCTCTATCGGTATTAAAAACATTTCCCATCATGGTTCGATCTAAAATAACCTGATATGAAATCAAGAAGTACATTGCAATTGAATTGCCTAGAACCATCAATAATACAAAAAATTTCATTAATCGTGTTGAGATTAATGCCAATACAGCCAACAACACCGCTGTTGTTACAAAAAGAGCAATTGAAACTGAAAAAAGAGTTAGTACCCCATTTAAAGATGCATGATCAAGATGATTCAAGGCAAATGAGAAAAGAGGGTAGTGATAGGCAATCATGTTAAATAGCGTACTGAAAACAATAAATTTTGTTACACTAAGAGGTCTTTTGGAAAGATTTAAAAGCATCTATAAATATCCTTGATAGAGTTAGTATCGTAATCTACAATAAAACACTGTTTATATTACTTATTGTGAAAAGATATACCTAGTTTTTTTTGTTTTTCTAAAATAAACATTACGGATAAAACACCAATATACGCGCCAAAGAAAACATCACTCACATAGTGTTGATTCAATACAATACGACTTAATCCAATACTTATAGCACAAATCCACCACAGCCATTGTAACCGTGGAAAAAGAAATGATAAAGCCATTGCCAATGCAAAAGCAGTCGTTGTATGACCTGATGGGAATGAATTATAGGCGGCTTTGATATGAAAGAAATCAAAACCGTAGAGATTGCCATCAAAGAATTGTTGTGGACGATAACGACCCATTATCCACTTAAGAATATCTGTCACAATACCCGATAGTGTAACGGTTAAAAAAATAAACATAAATCCATTAGCTTTTGTTTCGTCGTAACGTAAATAGCGGCAAACTAAATACCCAATAAGAGAGAGAAGAATATAAGGAAGGGAGTTCCCAGCCATTGTAATATAGTGAAAAATATGTGCTACAGATGAATTTTTAAGTTGATAACAATAGTTTGCAATAGGCAAGTCGACATATCTATAAGACAGTATGATCACCGCTACAATCCAAATAATACTGTATAACAATAGTTTTTGTGTTTTAGTAAAGGAAGAAACGAATAGTTGCTCCGTTTTTAATGGAGGCTCATACACATTTTCGGAACTCTTCTTTGGATTTAGCACGGTGCCACCTTATAAATTTTGACATCATTTTAATCTGCTCACATGAATTGAAAATGAATAATGTGTGCAAAGCGATCAACATTAAACAATGCGAGATATAATTGAGCCAATGAATTGAAACATTAATTCAAATTGTTATGTCAAAGGACGATGATGAAAAAATTGTGTAGTTCAGCAATCGCACTATTATGTTTAGTTACAGCAGGCTTTGCAGAAGAAATTGGCTCTGTCAATACGGCTTTTGTCTTAGTGGGTGCTAATCATAAAATTGTGATTGAAGCCTTCGATGATCCAAAAATACCTGGTGTTTCGTGTCATCTTTCTCGTGCAAAGACAGGAGGGGTTAAAGGCTCTTTCGGAATTGCGGAAGATACGGCAGATGCTTCTATTGCGTGCAGGCAAACAGGCGTTATTGCCCTTTCTCAAGATATACAATCCAAAAAAAGTGATGGGGAACGAGTCTTTAAAGAATCCACTTCACTCTTATTCAAACATTTGCAGGTGGTTCGTTTTTACGATGCAAAACGCAATACGCTTATTTATCTTACCTACTCCGATAAACTGATTGATGGCTCGCCCAAAAATGCTATTTCAACGGTGCAGATTACCAATACTATTTTTGAAAAATAATGAGAATTTTCAAGAAGCGTTTCGTGTTATTTATCAATTAGGAAGATACGATGGTACACTCTTTGAGTTTAGGTAGATTTTTGATGATATAGCGTGTACTATCTTGTTTTTCCAATATCTTTTTTTTGAGAAATTCATTGAAAATGGTCGATGTCGTTTGTCGCTTTGATCCAATAAAGGCAGATAGTTCTTTAACGGAGAGGTTGAGTGTAATGCAAGGGTTATTTTCGATGTCATTATTGTTTTGAGCCGCGGCAACTTCAAGGAGAAAAGAGGCCAATTTATTTTTACAGCTTTTAAAAACAAGATTTTTAATAATACGTCTTTCCATAACAGCACGTTGTTTAAGTGACGAAATAACGGCAGTGGAAAATTTTTCGTTTCTAAAAAAATGTGAGAACTTTTCTGCGTCAATAAGATACACTTCACTCTCTTCAACAAATTCAATGACACATGACTCTTCGGGGATAATAATGTTGTCTTTAATCAAATAATATAAAATAAATTCTTCGTCATTTTCATAAATAATAGCTTTGGCTTTACCACTTTTAAACACATAAAGCACAAGAGATTTATTATCGTAAGCAAGATTTCCTTTTAAAAATTTCTTGATTGGAATGGATTTAAATTCATCATTTGAAAGGATAGATGAAAGATTAACTGAATCTATTCGTATTCTACTAGATTCCATTTGAGGCCTTTTTTTAAGAATTGCATAGCATATCCAATGAATTCTTAAAGGAAAATATACATTGTTAGCATGAAATAAACATTTGAGAAAAGGCCGTTTTAATATGCATTTTTTGCATATTATTAATGTGTCACATAGCTGACACTCTTTCTTTTTTAAAGATGATACCATTATTCCATAAATTTAAAAAGTATCTATTTTTTTTAATATTAATTTAAAATATTGATGCTTCTTGACTTTAAATGCGTAAATTTTAGGAAAGGATAACAATGAAAAAGTTTCAGACGACGTGCCCTTATTGTGGTACCGGCTGTAATATTGATTTATTGGTTGAAAACAATAAAATCGTCAAAGCCGAACCCACGAAGCATCATCATGTGAATGATGGTGAATTGTGTTTAAAAGGACTTTATGGTTGGGAATATGTACATTCTCCAAGGAGACTTACGAAACCTCTTATACGAAAAAAAGAGGGCGTTTTCTCAAAACAAGGTGAATTAGTGGAAGTGAGTTTTGAAGAAGCTTACGATTTTGTTGCTTCTCGGATGAAAGCTTCTGTGGAAAACCATGGTTCAGACAGTATCATGGGTTTTTCATCGGCTAGGTGTACCAATGAAGACAATTATGCTTTTCAAAAATTATTTAGAGCACAAGGAACGAATAATATAGATCACTGCGCTCGTCTTTGACATGGTCCTACAGTAGTCGGTTTGACTAAAACATTAGGAAATGGCACCATGACGAACGATCTTAGTGAGTTTGCTACAGATACAGACGTTCTTTTTTTAATCGGCACCAATACCAGCGAATGCCACCCCATTATCGCCATGCAAATGTTGCGAGGCATTGAGCGTGGGGCTAAAATGATTGTTATCGACCCCAAAGAGACGGATATGGCCAAGAAAGCGGACATATTTATTCAAATCCCTATTGGTTACAACATTCCTCTTCTGAATGCCATGATTCACCATATTATTGAAAATGATCTGTTTGATAAAGAGTTTGTTGAAAAGTATTCGGTTGGCTTTGATTATGTGAAATATGCTGTGAAAGATTTTACCCCAGAGCGTGTTGAACAAGAGACAGGAATTGCAGCTTCATTGGTTATAGAAGCGGCGGAAATGTATGCCAAGGCTGGAGCTGCTGCGATCTGTTATACGATGGGTATGACGCAATTTATCGATGGAACTTCCAATATTTTCTCACTTTCAAACCTTGCCATCCTCACTGGAAACTTGGGTAAAAAAGGTGCGGGCGTGAATCCTCTTCGTGGACAAAACAATGTTCAAGGGGCTTGCGATATGGGAGCACTTCCAAATTGTGTTCCGAATGGATTGGTGACCAATGAGGATGTCCGTTTACATGTAAAAAAAGTTTGGGGTTATGACATCTGCCCAACGGTAGGATTTAAACTCACCGAAGTGCCGCATAAAATCGAAGAGGGCATCATTAAATTCCTCTATGTCTTTGGCGAAAATCCGGTGATGAGCGATCCTTGGACGGAGCATTTTATTCATGCGGTTGAGCATCTTGAAACCATGGTCGTTCAAGATATTTTCCTCACCGAAACCGCTCAAAAAGCCGATGTGGTTCTTCCTGCTGCATCATGGGGTGAAAAAGAGGGTACGTTTATTAATACCTCTCGCCGCATTCAGATGGTTGCAAAAGCGGTTGAGCCAAGTGAAGGTATTGAGCCTGATTGGAAAGTGATCTGCAAAATTGCACAAAAAATAGGACTCGAAGGGTTTGATTTTTACAAAGCAGAAGAGTTATGGGAAGAGGTGCAAGCACTCAATCCACGATTTTTTGGTGGTGCAACGTATGCACGTGTTAAAAAAGAGAATGGTATTAGCTGGCCGTGTCCTGATGAGACGCATCCAGGAACGCCTGTATTGTATGAAGACAAAAGATCAATGCTCCCTGATGGTAAATTTAGATTAACACCTGTCATCTACACCGATGATAAAACCAAAAGGACTGAGCTTGAGAATGAATTGATTACGAAGCTTGCCATTCCAAGTGACTATCCTGTCGGATCTGGAGCACTCAGTGAAAAAGTGAATGAACTCTATCCATGTCTCTTTACTACAGGACGTAAGGTCTATCACTACCATACGGGAACGATGACACGCGAATGTAAGCCTCTGGAAATGGGTGCAGATTTTATGGGTGCAGCGATTGAAGTGAGTGAAGATATTGCTCGCGAGCGAGATCTTCAAGAAGATTGTTATGCCCTTGTCGAAAATAAACGTGGAAAGATTGCGGCAAAAGTCAAAATCAATCGCGATCTCAGACATGGAACGATCTTTACCACTTTCCATTATGCGGAAGCCGATGGTAATGCTCTTGCTAATGCGGAAGATACCGATCCACTCTCTGGCATGAATCCGCTGAAAATGACCATTGCGGCCATTCGAAAAATTTCGGAAGAGGAGTATTTGACCGTTCGTAATTCTACGGATATTCATATGCATCCTTCCGAACAGTATCGAACGGTGAGGCGATAAAATTTTACATGTAACGTAAAGGTGGAGCGTTCTCCACCTTTACACATTCTTCAAAAAGTATCCTTTTTCTCCAAAATTTTCACGAATTTTCATTTTTTCCTTAAAGTAAATAATAGAACTATTTTGCATTTAGAACACATTGATACTATGCAATTTTAGCATATTATTAATGTGTCACATTGCTGACACTCTTTGTTTTTTAAAGATGATACCATTCTTTTATAAATTAAAAAAGTATGTTTATTTTTTTATATTTATTTCAGAATAGATAGATGTCGCAGTGAATTCAAAAAAAGATTCTTGGAAAGGATACACATGAAAAAGATTCAAACCACATGTCCTTATTGTGGAACAGGCTGTAATATAGATTTGTTTGTCGAGAACAATAAAATCGTCAAAGCGGAACCGACCAAAGGTCATTACGTCAACGATGGTGAATTGTGTCTCAAGGGTAGATATGGATGGGAGTATGTTCATTCTCCACGCAGACTTACAAAACCATTGATGCGCAAAAAAGAGGGTGTTTTCTCTAAAGAGGGCGAATTGGTTGAAGTTGGTTTTGACGAGGCGTATGCGTTTGTCGCATCGCATATGAAGGAAACCATCGCAAAAAATGGTCCTAAAAGTGTGATGGGTCTCTCTTCCGCTAGAGCCAACAACGAAGATAACTATGTTTTTCAAAAACTGTTTCGCCTTCAAGGCACGAACAATATAGATCACTGTGCGCGTATTTGCCATGCCCCAACGGTATCAGGACTTGCCAATACACTCGGCAATGGTACGATGACCAATGATTTTACGGAGTTTTCAACCACAACCGATGTTTTCTTCTTGATGGGAACCAATACCAGCGAATGTCATCCGATTATTGCGATGCATATTTTCAGAGGGTTGGAGAGAGGGGCTAAGATGATTGTCATCGACCCTAAAAAAACAGATATGGCAAAACGAGCCGATATTTATATCCAAATCCCTGTGGGCTATAACATTCCACTTCTGAATGCGATGCTGCATCACATCATCAAAGAAAATCTTTTTGATAAAGAATTTGTTGAAAAATACACCCTTGGTTTTGAGTATCTTAAAGCCGCCGTCGCTGATTTTACCCCTGAACGTGTTGAAGCGGAGACGGGAATTCTAGCCAGTCAAGTCATTGAAGCGGCGGAAATGTATGCACGCGCAGGAACCGCAGCCATTTGTTATACCATGGGAATGACCCAATTCACCGATGGAACCTCTAATATTTTCTCCTTATCCAATATGGCGGTTCTGACAGGAAATCTTGGTCGAAAAGGTGGCGGTGTCAATCCACTGCGTGGTCAAAACAATGTTCAAGGAGCGTGCGATATGGGTGCACTTCCTAACTTTGCCGTTGCGGGGTTTGTCACCAATGAGAGTACGAGGGCGCATCTTGCCAAAATATGGAAATACGACATCAATCCAAACATTGGTTTTAAACTCACCGAAATACCACATCAAATTGAAGAGGGCGTCATCAAATTTCTCTATGTCATGGGTGAAAATCCAGTAATGAGCGATCCTGATACCGACCATTTCATTAAAGCGATGAAACATTTAGAACTGCTTGTTGTTCAAGATATCTTTCTAACCGAAACGGCGCAACAAGCCGATGTCGTTTTACCTGCTGCTTCATGGGCTGAGAAAGATGGAACCTTTACCAACACATCCCGTAGAATCCATAAAACACGCAAAGCGGTTGAGCCTTCTGCTGGCCTTGAACCCGATTGGCAAGTGGTGTGTCATGTCGCTCAAAAAATCGGACTGGCGGGGTTTGATTTCTTGAAAGCAGAAGAGATCTGGAATGAAGTGCGCCAAGTCAACCCGAATTTTTACGGCGGTATCAGCTATGAGCGTTTAGATGAGTTAGATGGCATCAACTGGCCATGTCCTGATAAAAATCATATGGGAACGCCTATCTTGTATACCGATCATATCTCCTTTTTGCCTGATGGTAAATTTAAACTCGTTCCCGTGGGATATACCGATACCTTAGAGCAAAAAGCGGGCGTAGAAGCAGGTATGCGAAAAGCGATGAATATTCCTGACGGTTACCCGATTGGCATGGGGGCACTGAGTGAAAAAATAACCGAGGCTTGTCCGTATGTCTTTACAACAGGACGCAAAGTGTATCACTATCATACTGGCACAATGACGAGGGAATGTAAACCTTTAGAGTTTGGTGCAGATATTATGGGACCGATGATTGAGGTGAGTGCTGATATTGCGCGTGAGCGTAACTTGGAAGATGATTGCTATGCCCTTATTGAAAATAAACGAGGTCAAATTTCTGCCAAAGTGAGAATCAATCATGGATTAACCAACGGTACGATCTTTACAACATTTCATTATGCCGAAGCCGATGGTAATGAATTGTGTAATGCTGCGGACACCGACCCCCTCTCAGGTATGACCCCTGGAAAATTGACCACTGCCAATATTCGTCGTATTGATGAGGCTGAATTTATTCACATTCGAGAAGCAACAGATTTGCAAATGCACCCTTCTGAATTGTATCGTACGGTAAGACGATAAAGCTTTACATGTAAAGCAAAGGTAGTGCTACTACCTTTGCAATTTTTAATTTATTTTAGACGCATTTAGCCCATATTTAGGATGTTCCTTAAATTAAATTAATACTATTAATAATTTATATATTCATCTAAAATCCCCATAAAATAAGCATTTAAATAATTTTACGAAAGTGTCATCTAGCTGACAGTATTTATTTTTGGGTTGTGATACTATTTTAACATAAGATTTAAAAGTAGATTTATTTTTTTATATTAAATTTATAATATAAAAATTTAGTCTCTGCTTTTAACTTAAAAATAGACGTTAATGTATGCATCATAAGAGAAAGAATAGGCCTTCAATGCGTTTTTTCTAAAGTATAAAAAAACTGTAAGGAGATAAAGATGAATGAGTTACGAAGCAATAAATTTGTGATTGCAAACCCCAGCGTTTGTATCGGGTGTGCTACTTGTATGGCAGCATGTTATGAATCTTCCTATCAACGTGGTAAGTTGGCGGTTCCTCGCCTCATTGTGACACGAACCCTTAGTGGCACGATGCCAAATCAATGCCGCCAATGCGATGACGCACCTTGTGCCAATGTCTGTCCAGTTGGAGCCCTTCGTTTTGGAGCCAATAACATTGAACTTTATGAAGAGATTTGCATCGGATGTAAGATGTGTACGTTAGCATGTCCTTTTGGTGCGATTCGCGCGGGTGCAGAGATTATGCCTTCGGTGAATTACACGATGGAGCCAAAATACAACTTAGGTCTTGAATCCGAAGTGGGTGCTAAAAGTGTTGCCATCAAATGTGATCTTTGTAAAGGAAGAGAAGAGGGACCTTCATGTGTTGAAGTGTGTCCAACCGGTGCTCTGATGTTTATTGATTCTAAAAGCTTGGAAACCAAAGTAATTGGTCAAAAAGCACATAAAAGTGTTGAGTCATATGTTCATAATTTAATACAACATACTTAATGAAGGATATGTGATGACAGATGTATATCTCTTGTACGTGCTAGGAAGTGTTGTTTCGCTTTTACTGTATAAATACAATTCTATTGCATCCAAAATAGGCTTTGGTATCTCTACCGTTGCCTCTGGATACGGTGCGTATTATTTTTTTATGCATATTGGGGAAACAGCGCATTTTTCAACCAATATAGCACTTTTGTATAACCCAACTTTTTCAATCGATCCCGTGAGCAATTTTTTCTCGTTTGTCATAACATTAATTGCATTTGCATCTTCAATGTATGCCATTCAGTATGCTGAGGGGTATGCCAGCAAAGGAAGCCTTGGGGTTATGGCCTCTTTGTTTAACCTTTTTATCTTAAGCATGCTCTTGGTTGTTTCGGCATCGGATGTCTTTTGGTTCATGATTTGTTGGGAGTTGATGACGATTATTTCAGCATTCCTCATCTGTTTTAATGATTCGACATCCTCTATGAAAGCGATTATGGTCTATCTTGGTATCGCGCATTTGGGCGGTATGTGTATCTTATCGGCTTTTTTACTTTTGGCACACCAATCAGGATCGCTTGAGTTTAGCTCATTTACCTCAGTCCCAATGTCTCCATTGCTTGCGAGCATTATCTTTTTGCTTGCTTTTATTGGCTTTGGTTCCAAAGCAGGTATGTTTCCTTTCCATGTATGGCTTCCTAAAGCACACCCCGCAGCACCTACGAATGTATCGGCGTTGATGAGTGGTGTTATGATTAAAGTGGCACTCTTTGGAATTATCAAATTTTGTCTCTGGCTTCCAGTGATGGAGTGGTGGGGACTGTTGATTATTGTTATTGGTGCACTCTCTTCACTGCTTGGGGTTTTGTACGCGTTGATTCAACATGATTATAAAGCACTTTTGGCGTATCACTCCGTTGAAAACATCGGCATTATCTTACTGGGTCTTGGTACGGGTGTGTATGGTATTGCGATTAATTCGCCAACCTTAGCGACCGTTGGATTTTTAGCAGGACTTTACCATACTGTAAACCACGCCATCTTTAAAGGATTACTCTTTTTAGGAGCAGGCAGTGTTTTACATGCTACACACACGAGAGAGATCGAAATACTCGGTGGTTTGGCGAAAAAGATGCCTTACACTGCGTTTGCAATGTTTGTTGGTGTAATGGGCATTGCTGCTTTGCCACCTTTAAATGGATTTGTAAGCGAATGGTTTACCTACCAAGGCATGATGCAAGGAGCATTAGGAGAGGGCATTCTTCCACGATTTGTCTTTACCTTCTCGGTAATAGCGCTTGCACTCACCGGTGTTTTGGTTGTCATCCACTTAAAACTCTATGCCGTTATTTTCGCAGGAACCCCACGGAATAAAGAGATATTTGATCACGCCAAAGAGGCACCTATTAGTATGATTTTGGGAATGATGTTCCTCGTCGTAGGCTGTTTTGCTTTTGGTATCGGAGCTTCTGTCGTAACCGATAACATTATGACGGTTGTGACCTCTTTTAGTGGTGCCTATCAAGCTGCCCCTGAGGGTGGATACATTGCTTCTCCTCTTGGCTCAACGATTTCTCTACCACTCATTGCCATGGTGATTTCAGGCGCAATGTCATTGCCATTTCTGATTATTGTCATGATGAAAGCAAACAGAACAGCCCCTCGCGAAACCGATCCTTGGGCATGTGGCTTTAAATACAGCAGTCGTATGCAAATGACTGCAGGACCTTTTACAGGGGATCTTAGACGTTTGATGGACTGGTTGTTTCAAAGTAAACCCACCGTTGAAGATCAAGGTTATTTTAAACCCGTTATCTACACCGATCATCCAAGAGATATTTGGTGGAATATATTTTATCAGCCTGTTATCAATGCTGTTGCGTATGCCGTTGACAAAATCGCGGTCATGCAAAATGGTAGCACGAGCGTGTATGCCGCGTATATTTTGGGAGCCTTATGTCTTTTCTTAGCCATAAGTCATCTCATATAGAAAGGTGAACCTATGAGTAGTCTATTTTTTATGATTTTTCAAGTCATCGTTATTGTGCTCGTTGCGCCTTTTTTTGATGGTGTGGCTAGATCTTTGAGAGCCAAACTTCAATCACGCAAGGGACCGCCTGATTTTTTACAAACCTATCGAGATATTATCAAATATTTCAAACGAAATCGCACGGTTCCTCACTGTTCACACTGGGTATTTCGTTATGGTCCATACACGTTGTTTGGAACGGGAGCGGCGCTCTTAGCGGTTATTCCTATTACCTACAGCAGCCACAGTTTGGCGGCTTCGTGTTCCGATGTTTTTGTGGTGATCTACCTAGGTGCCATGCTTCGTTACATCTTTGGTGCCGCGTCCATTGACTCTGGCAATCCGTTTGCAGGAGTAGGTGGTAGTCGTGAGCAGATGCTCTCTGTCTTTGTTGAACCTGTCATGATGACGAGCCTTTTGGTGGTGATGCTTTTAGCACGCACCAGCAATTTGGTTGAGATTCAAGAGATGGTACGAAGTGGTGTGATTGGGTATCAAATCCCTGCGTTTGCGGTCGCTTCCATCTCGTTTTTATGGGCGATGTACGTTGAGAGTGGAAGAAACCCATATGACCTTGCCGAAGCAGAACAAGAGCTTCAAGAGGGTGTTTTGGGTGAATATTGTGGTGCTGATTTTAGCATTGCCCATGCAGGACTTATTCTAAAACAATTTGCCATGATCGGGATGTTTTTAACCATCTTTGAACCATGGAGTTTCACAAATCCATTTTTAGCGTTGATCGTCTTTATCGTAAAAGCGGGTGTTTTTTATGTCGCTGCTGTCTTTATTGATAACTTCGGACCACGCCACAAATTGCTTACAAGCTTTAGATCCAATGCGCTTGCAGCACTGGGCGTATCGTTTGTAGCACTTGTTTTGTATGTTGTAGGAGCATAATATGATTGACCTATTAAGTATATTATCCATCGCAATGATTTTAACATCATTGATCGTTTTTGGACTCAGAAATTATAAGGCAGCCATTTTGACGTATGGATTGCAAACAGCACTTCTCGTCTCTATTTTCTTGCTCTTATCCACAACGCATTTGGCAGAGCAACTCTGTACATGGGCGCTGATCGCCTTTTTTACGAAAGTGCTTTTCATCCCTATTATTTTACTTCGCTTGGTCAAAAAACTAGGCGTCGTGAGTGAAGATGAACCTGTTGGGGGCTTTTTCGTAAGCCCAATTATTGCCATTAGTTTTTCATTGGCGATTGCAATGTCCGTTTATCCTATCTACATGAAATTCTCATTGATTCATGAGAGCATTCCTTTGATTGCTTCCATTACGATCTTTATGATTGGAATTTTTGGTTTTATTTTACGCAACTCTGTCATTAAACAGATCTTGGCGTACTGCATGTTTGAAAATGGTATCCATCTCTCCTTAGCGTTGATGGCGTACAACTCACCTGAAATTGCGGAGCTTGGAATCTTAACGGATGCCATCTTTGCGGTTATCATCATGTCTGTACTGGCTCAAAGATTTCATCACTATTTTGGTTCTTTAGATGTCTCTAAAGCAACTGAATTGAAAGGTTAGGGACGAAACATGGACATGCAACAACTCTTTATTTTGCTCTTAGCGGTACCTCTTTTGGCGTCGCTTATTATTTGGTTTGCACCCACACAATTTAAGCTCGTTAGCACTTTACATGTAATGGCTTCGATGGTAAGTTCTGCCCTTGCTGTCATCACGGTGATGAAGGTTATGAATGGAAAAGTATTTTTTGCCTTCCACGATATGCTCTTCATCGATGCCTTGGGTGGTGTCTTTTTATCCCTCATTGGTGTCACGGGTTTATTGATCAATCTCTACTCTGTCAAATACATGCAGTGGGAGATACAAAAGGGTGAGATCACCAGCAAAGATGCCAAACTCTTTTTTGCGCTTTCGCATCTTTTTGTCTTTACCATGACGTTCTCGGTTCTTGCCAATAACATTGTGTTGATGTGGGTTGCGATTGAAGCAACAACCTTGTCTTCTGTTTTTATGGTTGCCTTACATAAAGGCAAAAAATCAACTGAAAGTGGTTGGAAATACATCGTGATCTGTAGTATCGGTTTAGCGTTTGCGCTTTATGCAACCGTTTTACTTTACAGTGCAGGATTTGCAGTCATTAAAGATAGCCACAGCATGATGCTTTGGACAACACTGATGGCACACGCGAAAGAGATTAACCCCGATATTTTAAAACTGATCTTTGTTTTTGCCCTGATTGGTTATGGAACCAAAGCGGGTCTTGCACCAACGCACACATGGTTACCCGATGTTCACTCTGAAGGACCTGCTCCTGCATCTGCGATGCTCTCAGGTATCCTTCTTAAATGTGCTATTTTGGGACTCATCCGTTACTACGCGATTGTGGGTAATTCGATGGTTGGCTTTGAGTATGTTCAAACCGTTATGCTCATTAGTGGTCTGATGACCATCTTTATTGCCGCACTTTTCTTGATGCGTCAACACGATGTCAAACGTATGTTTGCGTATCACTCCATTGCCCACATGGGTGTCATTGCTTTTGGTTTGGGTGTGGGTGGATTTGTCGGTCTTTTTGCCGCCTTATTCCATGCCTTAGCACACTCTGTGACCAAAGCATTAGCCTTTTGCGTCACCGGTAATATGGTGAAAATCTATGGAACCCGTGATATGACGAAAATGGGTGGATTGATTAGAATTGCGCCTATTACGGCTATTTTATTTTGTATTTCCATCTGTTCATTGGTCGGTGTACCCGGTTTTGCGATTTTCGTGAGTGAATTTTGGATGATTCAAGAGTCGTTTAATACAGCGCTTTATCTGCCTGTTGTTTTGTTTATCATTGGTTTGATTATCATCTTTATTGCAGACTTTTCGCACTTCTTTCTGGCAACATTTGGAGAGAGTAAAAGCAAAATTCTTTCACATGAAGTTGAATGGAGTGCAAATTTACCACTGATTGGTCTAGCTGCACTGATCATTATCTTTGGCGTATTCTCTGTTGATGGATGGGTCACATTGCTTAACAGCGCAGTCAAAATTATAGTTGCGGCATAAGGAGAACACGATGCTTAAAGGTGAAATTTTTATTAATCAAGTAAAACAAAAAATAACGATTCGAAGTATTGAGCGACAACCTGAAGATCAAATCACGATTACGGTGGATCGCAATGATCTACCTGAAGCGGTCAGAATGCTCTATTACGATATGGGTGGTTGGTTATCCACGATGATCCCTAATGATGAGCGACAACTCAATGGTAATTTTGCACTTTACTATGTCCTCTCGATGGAAGGTGGAAAGATGAGCGCTGAGGATGAAATCGCTCAAGCAGATAAATGTTGGATTACAGTCAAAGCGCTGATTCCAGCGTCTGATCCTACGTTTCCATCCGTTACATGTAAAGTTCCAGCAGCCGTTTGGTATGAGCGTGAGGCGTTTGACCTTTTTGGGCTTCGTGCCATTGGGCTTCCCGATCCTAGACGTTTGGTGGTTGCCGATGATTGGCCCGAAAATCTTTATCCATTGCGCAAAGATGCGATGGATTACAGACACAGACCTGATCCAGTAGCACACCAAGATGAGCCAGATTATGCGTTTATGGAACCGATTGGATCCAATGTGCTGGACGTTCCTTTGGGACCTTTGCATATCACCAGTGATGAGCCGGGTCACTTTCGATTGTATTGCGATGGCGATACGATTATTGATGCGGATTTCAGACTTTTCTACCAACATCGTGGTATGGAAAAACTGGCAGAAAACAGAATGAATTACGATCAAATGGGCTATTTGGCAGAGCGTGTGTGTGGTATTTGTGGCTATGCTCATGCGATTGCGTGTATTGAAGCTGCCGAGCGCGCCATTGGTTTAGAGATTCCGCTTCGTGCTCAAGCGATGCGCGTTATCTGTTTGGAAATCGAAAGGTTGCACTCCCATCTTTTAAACATAGGCCTTGCATGTGAAGTGACGGGCAATGTCAATGCCTTTATGCACATCTTTCGAATTCGTGAGTTTTCAATGGAGCTCGCTCAGTTTGTCACCGGTGGTCGTAAAACGTATGGCAACGTTGTCATGGGTGGATTACGCCGTGATATGAGTGGTGTTGAGATCAAAAAAAGTTTAGACCTTTTAAAAATTATTGAAAAACAACTCAAAGAAGTTTGGGAAGCCGTTATGGATGATAGCGCTCAAGTGGGTCGCTGGAAAGGTGTGGGTATCTTAGATCCAAAAGTGGCGCGCGACTTTTCACCTGTAGGTCCGAATGTTCGGGGTAGTGGCTTTAAACGTGATTCACGTTATGACCATCCGTATGATTTCTTCAGTCAAATTGACTTTAATGTCTCCGTTGAACATGGGTGCGATGTCTTCTCTCGTGAAATGGTGCGCTATAAAGAGTTATTAGAGTCCATCTCTATTATTCGTCAATGTTTTGAAATGATGCCAGGCGGTCAAACGATCATCTCTCCACAAACGATGATCAAACCAGGTGCATATGCGCTGGGTAATGATGAAGCACCACGCGGAGAGAATATGCACTGGATTATGCATGGAAATGCCCAAAAAGTGTACCGATGGCGATGTCGTGCGGCAACGTACAATAACTGGCCATCCCTTCGTTACCAATTCCGTGGTAACACGATAGCGGATGCTGCTTTGATCGTCTGTTCTTTAGATCCATGTTACTCATGTACAGAGCGCGTTACGGTTGTGGATATTAAAAGTCAAAAATCAAAAGTCCTCACCCATCAAGATCTTAAAAAGTATTCTCAGACCTTGAAAAATTCTCCTTTGAAAAATATGTAGGAGTATGAGATGAAACTATTAGATATGACGCGAAAATACGGCAGCGCTACTTACGGATACCCCCTAGAGCCTTACGAGGTTCCTGAGGGATTTCGTGGAAAGCCTTCGTATGATTATGAAAAATGTATTGGCTGTACCGCGTGTGCAGTAGCGTGCCCTTCCAATGCGATCAATGTCAAACTCAATGCCAAGAAAGATAAATTGGTGTGGGAGTTTAACTGCGCAAGGTGTATCTTTTGTGGGCGTTGCGATGAAGTATGTCCGACCAATGCAGTGACGCTCTCCAAAGAGTTTGAAATAGCTGTCAAGTTTAACAAAGAAGATTTGATGGAGCGAGGTGAGCTGGATGTGCAACGCTGCGAGGTATGCAACAAACCATTTACCACCAAAAAGCTGATTGCCTACGATTTAGAGCGTCTTAAAAGAGTCGGATGGAGTGAAGAGAGTTTGGATGAAAAGACTCATTACATTCGTACCTGCCAAGAGTGCAAAAAGAATAGCGTGGTTGAGCAGATGAATAGAATGTTTGGAAAGGCTAAAAGATGAGTAAAACATATGTTGTACCCGAAGAGATAGCATTGGCAAACTCTGTTGAAGCAAAATTGGAACACCTTAAAAACATCAAAGGTAGTTTTAGCGTTTACAGAGTGGATTGTGGCTCATGCAATGGATGTGAGATTGAAATTTTTGCGGCTATTACCCCTATGTGGGATCCTGAACGCTTTGGTTTTAAATTGGTAGCCTCTCCAAGACATGCGGATATTTTGGTCTGTACAGGACCGCTTACCCGTCAAATGTACTATCCGCTCTTACGCGCTTATGAGGCAACGCCTGATCCTAAAGTCGTTGTTGCCATAGGGGCGTGCGGCAGTAGTGGTGGTATTTTTCACGATGCTTACAGTGTTTGGGGCGGTATTGATAAAGTGATTCCTGTGGATGTTTACATCCCTGGATGTCCACCGCATCCTGCAACCATTATTCATGGTTTGGCAACGGCTTTGGGCATTTTAGATCAAAAATTATCCTTTAAAGTCCATAAAGATGGCTCAAACGAATCTCCTGAAATCAAAGAGTCGTTACTCGGTGATATCTTATTTGAACGTGATGTTTTAGCCGAAGCAAAACTCTTAATGGGGTATCTCTTTGGTCGAAAACTGTATGCCAAATACATCGCCGCACTCAAAGAGTCACCGAATGTTAAAGATACGGTTAAAACACGCATTACCATGGAACGCTTGACGCGTGAAGAGGACGATAAACGGTATCAAGAGTGTATGCAAACCATTCACAACAAAATCTATCTTTCGCATATGCGAAAGTTCCAAGAGGTTGATGATGGTGATTATATGAGTTTGGCAAGCAACTAGAGATACGGAAGATTGAAGGAGATAGGATGATTGAAGTGTGCAGATTAACAAAAAGACATGTCGATGCGACTTCTAAGAATATGCCTAGAGAACTTGAACAAGTCAAAATCTTTTCGTTGACCGTCGGTCATGGGATTGGAACGGTTGATTTTGTAGAGGCTGTTGGGACGATTGAAGAAGATGACTATACCCAAATGCTCAAAGAGTGTGGCGAGTATGCCCAATTTAAGTTGGGCAATTTGAGTAAATATTTTGAAATAGAGGTCTTCCCTGAACATGCCCAAAAATTACGACGTGAGATGCCTGCATGTTTTTTAAAAGGTGTTTTTGAAACACTCTATGAAGGCTATATTATCCTAAGGAAAAGCCTATGAAAAAAGCAATTTTAGCCATAGGCAACACCCTTAGAGGGGATGATGGCATTACCACGTATCTTGGACATTTGATTGAAAAAGAGAATATAGGCTGGCAGGTCTTTTATGGAAATGACACTCCTGAGAGTGAATTTCATGCCTTGCGAGCGTTTGCTCCTGATATTATCATCGTTGCAGATGCAATGACAGGAACCAATATAGGCAGTGTTGAAGTGATTGATATTAGCGATGATCGCGATTACATGTACTCCACACACAATTTGCCAATGCCTATACTTTTAAGCTATTTGAGGGGCTTTTGTGAGGTTGTCCTCTTCTTAGGACTCAATGTAGATATTGAAAAGGTACTCGATATAAATCCAACACTTTCAGATGAGGCACAAGCAACCGCTAAAAGAGCCTTGAGCAAAATGCTTGAGATCGACGCCATTTTCGATGAAAAAAAGATTAGCTAAAGGAGATCAGTATGTTATCACCAGCAGAAACAGCACAGTCCTTATCCGGTGGACTCAGACATAAGGCATTGATGCCTTTTATTAGTGTTACTTTTTTATCAATTATGGCGGGAAGTTCGATTGCATTGGGTGATGTCTTTTGGGCACATTCAACTGTAGGAGTTGCCAAAGACGTTGCCCCTGGCATTGCAAATTTTATTGGGGGCATCGCCTTTTCGGTCGGTTTGATGATGGTTGTCTTCTTTGGAGGGCATCTCTTTACAAGTTCCGTTATGTCGGGTGTCTCAACCTATGATCGCAAATTACCGATTGGAAAAATGGCTGCCTATTGGATGTGGGTGTGGATTTTCAACTTTGTGGGTGCCCTTTTGACCGCGTACATGTACTACGAATCTCGACTACCCCTCAATTATGACGGTGAGATTTTAAAGCATTTTGCAGCATTGGGTGCAGGAAAAATGAGTCTTAGTTTTGAAGCGGCATTTATTCGAGGCATTTTTTGTAATGTTTTTGTCTGTATGGCTATTTGGGCTTCTACTGCGGCAGAAGATACCGCGGGTAAAATCCTCGCTATCTGTTTTATCGTGGGTGCATTTGTTGCCTCAGGCTACGAGCACTGCGTTGCCAATATGTTCATTATCTCTGAAGCTCTTTTTTCAAAAGCGCATTATTTAGCACAAGTTGGTGGCGACATGGAAGCACTTTCCCATTTAACGCATACCTCTGTTGCGAATCTTGAAGCGTTGACTATCCCTAATTTCTTTGTTAAAAACTTGTTACCTGTAACGTTAGGCAATATTTGTGGCGGACTTTTCTTCGTCGGACTTATCGGCTTTATGTCTCATAAAGTAGATATGAAACATTAATTTTGGTGCCCTGAAAAAGGGCACTGAGTCACACATACCAAGAAGGGAGATCATGATGTTAGCGCAAAGCACGAAACAAATGCACAGAGTCCATCATCATATGATGGAAAAAACGCTCTTTATCTCCCTGATAGCCATCTATCCGATGGTGGAAGAAGAGGGTGTAAGTCACTCAAACGCCCATCATGCCGATAAGGGTGCCTATGATCATCTGTATCACTATGGTATTGATACAACGAAGCGTCACAAAATAGAGGTGTTCAATAAAAAGTATGCACTCAACTCTTGTTTCTAGCACTTTACATGTAAAGCGTTAGAAACCGTTTTGTGCATTAATTTTGGATTATAAATGTGCCAATTTCGCATGTTTACAAAAGGAGCTCGACACAAGAGAAACAAGATGGAGTGTGTAAGGTAAAAGCATGGAGAGTATGCCAAAGTAAACCAATAACGTAGCTTTTGGAACTCAGTTTTAAAAATATTAGGAGTTTGTAAAACTCTCAACATAACAACAACAAAGGAAAAAAAAATGAGTAAATCACGTGTTATATGCCCCTACTGCGGGACAGGATGTAATGTTGATTTGCATGTGGAAAACAACAAAATTGTTAAAGCGGAGGGTGCGAAAGATCATCCGGTCAATGACTCACAATTATGCCTCAAAGGGTTATACGGGTGGGATTATGTAGGAGCAAATGACCGCTTAACAATGCCATTAATACGTAAAAAAGATGGTAAATTCTCCAAAGATGGAGAATTTGTTGAAGCATCGTGGGATGAGGCGCTGGATTTGGTTGTTTCCAAATTTAAAGAAGCAAAAGAAAAATATGGCCCTGATTCTATTGTCGGTAATTTTTCAGCACGTTGTACGCTTGAAGAGAATTACGTTTCCCAAAAATTTATGAGAGTTGCTATTGGAAGTAATAATGTAGACCATTGTGCACGTGTCTGCCATGGCCCTACCGTTGCGAGTTTAGCGAGAACCATTGGTAATGGTGCCTCTACCAACAGCTTTACGGAAATTGGGTTGTACTCTAATTGTATCTTGATGATTGGCTCAAACCCTGCGAGTGGGCATCCAATAGCTGCTATGCATATTCAAAGAGCATTAGATCGTGGTGCAAAACTGATTGTGATTGACCCGATTAAAACAGAGTTTGCCCAAAGAGCGGATGTTCATATTCAACTGCCACCAGAGCATAATATTCCTATTATGAATGCGATGCTTAATTATATTATTGCCCATAACTTGTGTGATAATGATTTTATTGCGAACTATACCATAGGCTTTGACTATGTTAAAGAGGCCGTTAAAGAGTACACCCCTGAATATGTTTCCAACATGACAGGTGTCCCTAAAGAGCTCATTGAAAAAGCAGCACATCTGTATGCGACCATCAAACCTGCCGCCATTTCACATGGTATGGGTGTGACACATTTTAACCACGGTGTTGGCAATGTCTTTGATGTCTCAAATCTCTTCTTGTGCACCGGTAACATTGGTATGTTAGGTGCGGGAGATCATCCTCTTCGTGGGCAACAAAATGTTCAAGGTGCCTGCGATATGGCAGTTTTGCCTAATCTCTTCCCTAACATGAAACCCGTCACTGATCCTACTGCGAGAGCCTTTTTTGAAAAATTATGGGGGTGTAAGCTAGACGATAAAATCGGTATTCATAAAACGCAAATTCCAGATGCCATTATGAGCGGTAAACTCAAAGTATTTTACACGATTGGTGAAAATCCTGTCATCTCTGAGCCCAATACCAACCACTTCTTAAAAGGCTTAGCGCATCTTGATTTTTATGTTGTTCAAGATATTTTTATGACCGAAACAGCACTCAAAGCAGACGTCGTTCTTCCTGCGGTGTGTGGCGCAGAAAAAGATGGCTGTTATGCCAATGCTGAAAGACGCATTCAGCGTAACCATAAAGCCGTTGATGCAGTGGGAAATGTCAAACAAGATTGGCAAATTATTTGTGAAATTGCCAAACGTTTGGGGGCTAAAGGGTTTGATTACACCTCTCCTGAGGAGATTTGGGAAGAGGTGAGAGTCGCGGATCCTGCCCGTTTTGGTGGTATGAGTTATGATCGTTTGGAAAAAGAGAATGGTTTGCATTGGCCATGTCCAACACTCGTTCACCCAGGCACGCCTCTCATGTATATGGATAAAAAATTCTATACACCCGATCAAAAAGCGCGTTTTGCACCTGTCACATTTGTGGATAATAAAAGTGAGATACCCGCTGCTCAAAAGGCGTTGGCAGCGAAACTCAACCTTCCAGAAGGGTATCCACACATGGTCGGTTCTGTGGATGAAAAAACAGATGATGAGTATCCTATCAAACTGCTCACGATGCGTAAAGTCTACCACTATACGGTAGGTACGATGACACGAAGATCGCCAGCCCTTGAGTGTGGTGCCGATGTTTTAGGACCAACCGCAGAGATGAGCCCTGAAACAGCACAAGAGTATGGACTCGAAGAGGGTGATTTTATTGCCGTAGAGAGCAGATATGGTGCTATTGCGATTAAAGTGGAAGTGACGGATATTGTCCCTAAGGGCATTATGCAAATGGCATTTCACTATTGGGAAGCACACTCTAATGAGCTTACCAGCAATGGTTTAGATGCCATCTCTTTTACGCCAACCTATAAAGCGGCCGTTAAAATGCACAAAATTACCCCAGAAGAGTATCTGGTTACATTGAATGAGAAACGAAATAAGTTTTATTCTCAAAAGATTATTTACGAAGATCGTCATCATCATTAATAGAGCGTTTCATGAGGTACGGTAAGTACCTCATGGTTTAAAGATAGATTAGCCCTAAATCATTAGGATTAATCCATCTTTATAGAATTTAATATGCTAATTTAGCATATTTATAGGAGGAGTACATGGAATGAAAACGAAGCGAAAAAGTCAAAAAAATAAATTGTATGAAAGGAACTAAAATGAGTACATCACGTGTCATATGTCCTTATTGTGGAACTGGGTGTAATGTCGATTTACATGTAGAAAACAATAAGATCATGAAAGCAAATGGAACCAAAGATCACCCGGTTAATGACTCTCAATTATGTCTTAAGGGGCTCTATGGTTGGGATTATGTTGGTGCGAACGATAGGCTTAAACAACCGCTTATTCGCAAAAAAGATGGCAAGTTTTCCAGAGAGGGAGAGTTTGTTGAAGCATCATGGGATGAGGCGCTGGATTTGGTTGTTTCCAAGTTCAAAGAGTCCATCGAAAAATACGGAAAACGCTCCATTGCGGGGAATTTTTCAGCACGTTGTACCCTTGAAGAGAATTATGTCTCTCAAAAATTGATGCGCGTAGCCATAGGAAACAATAACGTAGACCACTGCGCTCGCGTTTGACATGCACCTACAGTAGCCGGTTTGGCTAAAACAATAGGTAACGGTGCAGCAACCAACAGCTTTACAGAAATTGGTTTATACTCTAATTGTGTTCTAATGATAGGCTCTAACCCCGAAAATGGTCACCCGATTGCAGCAATGCATATTCAAAGAGCATTGGATCGTGGGGCAAAACTCATTGTGATTGACCCGATTAAAACAGAGATGGCACAAAAAGCGGATGTTCATATCCAATTACCCCCAGAGCATAATATTCCCATTATTAATGCCATGCTTAACTATATTATCGCGAATAATTTGTGTGATAATGACTTTATTGCAAACTATACAACGGGATTTGACTATGTCAAAGAGACCGTCAAAGAGTACACCCCTGAATATGTTTCCAACATGACAGGTGTACCCAAAGAGCTCATTGAAAAAGCGGCGCATTTGTATGCAACGATTAAGCCAGCAGCGCTGACACACGGTATGGGTGTGACACACTTTAACCATGGTGTGGGTAATGTGTACGATGTATCGAATCTGTTTTTATGCACCGGCAATATTGGAGAATTGGGATCTGGAGATTATCCACTTCGCGGTCAGCAAAATGTTCAAGGTGCCTGCGATATGGCAGTCTTACCAAACATTTTTCCAAACCTAAAACCAGTCACTGACCCCGTTGCACGTGCATTTTTTGAAAAAATGTGGGATTGCAAACTCGATGATAAAATCGGTGTGCATAAGACCCAAGTACCCGATGCCATTATGAGTGGTGAGGTCAAAGTGTTCTATACGATTGGTGAAAACCCCGTCATTTCAGAACCTAATACCAACCACTTCCTAAAAGGGCTAGCGCATCTTGATTTTTATGTCGTACAAGATATCTTTTTAACCGAAACTGCTCTTAAAGCAGACGTTGTTTTACCTGCGGTGTGCGGGCCTGAAAAAGATGGCTGCTATGCCAATGCAGAACGTCGTGTTCAACGTAACCACAAAGCCGTTGAGGCAGTGGGAAATGTCAAACAAGACTGGCAAATTTTGTGTGAAATCGCCAAACGCTTGGGCGCTAAAGGATTTGATTACACGTCACCTGAAGAGATTTGGGAAGAGGTGAGAGTCGCTGATCCTGCACGATACGGCGGTATGAGTTACGATCGTTTGGAAAAAGAGCATGGCTTACATTGGCCGTGTCCTACACTGGTTCACCCAGGTACGCCTTCGATGTATATGGATAAAAAGTTCTACACGCCTGATCAAAAAGCGCGTTTTGCACCGGTTGTATTTGTGGGCGATAAAAGTGAGATACCTGCCGCTCAAAAAGCGTTGGCAGCCAAACTTAACCTTCCTGAAGGGTATCCGCATATGGCAGGATCCGTCGATGAAAAGACCGATAGTAACTACCCTATCGAGCTTTTAACCACACGAAAAGTCTACCAATATACGGTTGGTACCATGACGCGAAAATCTCCAGCCCTTGAGTGCGGTGCGGATCTTCACGGTCCTGCGGCTGAGATTAATCCTATCACGGCGGCAGAGTATGACGTGGAGGAGGGCGATTTTGTAGCGATAGAGAGCAGGTATGGCTCCATCGCGATTAAAGTCGAAGTCACCGAAGTTGTACCCAAAAATGTGATGCAGATGGCCTTTCACTATTGGGAGGGACACTCTAATGAGCTCACCAGTAATGGTGTCGATCCTATCTCCTTAACACCTACCTATAAAGCGGCGGTGCGCATGCGAAAGATAACCTCAGAAGAGTATTTTGCGACATTGAAAGAGAAAAGAGAGAAGTTTTATTCTCAAAAAATTATCTATTTTGATGCCCACCATCATTAATCGTTACGCCAGTGAGATACATTTTTTGTATCTCACTTCTTCGTTATGCGCGTGTTTGAGGTTATTTGAAAGTTTTATAGCTGCGTTGTTGAGAAAAAACACTCAGAATGGGGGACCATCTGAGTGTTGAAATTTAACTTTGGAAGATCATTGCAAAACAAATTGGCGTTTTTGTTTTGTCATGACAGTATACACGAAAATTTTTAATCGTTTGATAACCTTGTGTGAACCATATGTTAATCATCTATATCTTATTCTCATGCGTTTACATGTAAAGATTACAGAAGCGAAGAATCCGTTGGTTTACTGAAAAAATAGCCTTGAAAAGAGTGACACCCCATGTCGCGAAGTATCGTATATTGCTCTTCTGTTTCAACGCCTTCGGCCACAACATCCAAACCAAATTGTTTCCCAATGCCTAAAATTGTCTGCACCAAAATCACATCGGCTTGATCGGATGCTAAGTCGCGTATAAAGGATTTGTCTATTTTTAATTCATGAATAGGCAATCTTTTTAAGTAGGACAAGGAAGAGTACCCTGTCCCAAAATCATCAATGGAGAGGGAGATACCCAGTCTTGTAAGTGCGTGAATTTTTAGCAGTGAATTTTTTAAATCGTTGATTAAAAGGCTCTCCGTAAGCTCAAAGCGAATCTTAGTCGCGTCACAGTGTAACGTATCAAGAAGTTCTTGAACCATCGGTACAAAATCTTCTGTCTCGAATTGTTTAATACTAATGTTAATGGAGAGTTGCCAATGGCACTTTTTAGGGTCGTCTTGCCACGATTTTAATTGCATAAATGCCTCTTTGAGGATCCATATTCCCAAAGGGATAATAGAACCACTCTCTTCGGCTAAAGGGATGAATTTATCGGGCGTAATGATGCCCTGCACTGGATCAATCCAGCGAATAAGCGCTTCCGCTCCTATCTCATAGACTTCGTCGCTGATCGGATTGTATGCCCACTGCTTTTGGTAAAAAAGGGACATGTGATGATGGTGAATTGCATAGTGTAAACGCTCCAACATCACCGCTTGTTCTTCTATCTTTTGTTGCAATAATGGGTTGAAGAAATGAACGGTATTTCGTCCCGATTTTTTTGCTTCGTATAACGCACTGTCCACGTATTGCAGCATTTTATCGTGAGTGTATTCTTTGCCTAAAAAGACCACAATACCGATACTTGCAGTGATCCTAAAGGAGTGATGATCAATATAAATAGGCTCTTGAATGGCATCCAGTATGGTATGCGATAAAGCGTTTATGACGCCTTGCGCTTCTGTATACGTTGAGAGGGTTGTACTCAAAATAATGGCAAATTCATCCCCTTGTAAGTACTCTACATGTAAAGGGTTAATAATGGATGCAATGCGCTTATAAATTTCGCATAAAATTTGATTACCCACGGCATGACCTTTGGAGTGATTGACCGTTTTAAACTGATCAATGTCGAGTAAAAGCAGTGCGCTGTAGAGAGATGTTTTATGACTTTTGTGTATCGTTTGGCATAGTTTGGCGGATAAGCGTGACAAACGATTTGAGAATTGATGGGCAAAGTCATGCGTCAGAGGCAATGGCGTTTCGCTCATTTTTTGAATCATCAAAACAAAGATAACTTTTTGATGAATTTTAGTGACTTTTGGGTGGACCATGACAGGAATCAGTATGTCAGCTTTGGATTTAATCGCCGTGCTAAAAGGCTCATTGCCTCGTTTGAAAAGTGAGGATTCTTTTTCTTGAATAAGCTTTATAGGGTTGATAGCGACTAACTCTTTTTGAGTGTAGCCTGTGAGATAACAGAGCTCTTCATTGACCTTACAGCATTGATTCGACCTATCGTATACGATAAGCCCATGATCAAAACATTCGGACAAAGAGTTACAAAGAGCGCTCATAAAATCAATCGTATTATGTTGGGGTGTATGTAAAAAAAACATGCTATTTACCTTCGTCCTAGTCTCAGTAATATCACGTTCAAAATAACGCAACCATGGAGCTTCTTAGTGAATCTCCATGGTTACATGTAAAATCTATTTTAAACTGTTTTAAAAACGGAAAGCGTCGCACTCAGTCCTTCGGAAAGCTTAGCGAGATGTTCGGCAGCAGAAGCAACTTCTTCAACGCTTCGCGCATTGGTATTGGAGAGTTGACTCATGTTTTGAATGCGTTCGATGACTTCAGAGGTTTTGACCCTGCCATCTTTTGTATCTTGGACTGTTTGGGATGCCATCTCTTTGGCACGGTTCATATTGCTGACTGTGGTGCGCATAAGGTTTTGTGTTACTTGGGCACGTTCACCCAGCCCTTGAATTTGGTGCGCGCTCTCTTTCATCATCTCCGCGGTGGCATTGACCGATTGGACAATCACGGCAACGGTGGCATTACTCTCGATGAGGCTTTTTTGGGTTCGCTCTGCAAGTTTGCGTACCTCATCCGCCACAACGGCAAAGCCGCGTCCATGTTCGCCGGCTCTAGCAGCTTCAATCGCTGCATTGAGGGCTAGGAGATTGGTTTGCTCTGCAATATCTGCAATCACCGATAATATCTGTTTGACCTGTTCAACATCTTGATCCAACTGCACAAGTCTTGTTGATAAATCTGTCTGTGTCGTCACAACCTCTTGCAGTTGGGATGAAACCGCCAAAACCTCTTCGGCTGCGCCATCCAGTTCCGAGGAAACTTTGGTAATCAGAAGGCCTGATTGGTTCGAACTCTCTTCACTTTTGTGCAAAATTTCAGCCACACGTTCGGTTGCGTGGGTTGTCTCTTCGACCTCTTTTGCGGCATTTTCAATGCGAATCCCAATTTGCATTGAGGTGCTGGAGAGCTCTTCTGAAACAGCAGCATTTTCGATTGCCGTCTTTTTAGCATCATCAAGGGCATTGGCTAATTGGGCCAGAAGATTATTCATCACATTGGTAATTTGGGCTATCTCATCCTTACTGCCTGTTTGAATCACATAATGCAGATCTTTATGCTCCGCGATATATTCGCATCCCACGATTGCTTTATCAATGGCACTGCGAATCGACTGTGTAATAAAAACAAAAATGGTAATGGCCATAATGGCAATAACCGTTGCAAGGAGCAAGCCCGTCATTTTTGCTTTTTCAAGCATGGCAAATTCATGCGCTTCGAGTGTCTCAGTCAGGGTATTGACAAGCTCTTCAATTTGAAAATAATTTTTGGTAGCCTTTTCATTTAAGAGTGCTAATTTTTGACCATCGCTCGACTCTTTAAATTCGGATGTAACAATAGCCGTTTTATAGCGTTTGAGTATCTCAAAACGTGCTTCACTTGCGATATGGTATGCTTCGATTTCATTGACAGCTTGATCCAATAAGGCTTTACTCTCTTCTAATTTTAACTCAGGTCGAAGTTCTTTACTGAGCTTAGATAGGGTTTGATACGTTGTAAAATAACTTTCTAAAATACGTTGATCAAAGAAAAGTTGATAGCCTCGTGTGTGTACCCCCAGTTGCGCGCTTAAAGAGCGTATATAGCCTGCATTTTTAATCTGATTAGCTGCATTTTTAGCATCATTGGTATTCGCGGTCAGTAAATATCCAAGGCCTAGAATAGCTAATAGAAATACAAGAAGTAAAAACAGTAGTTTGGCGCGAATCGTTTGAAGCATGTGAGTCCTTTATAACCAATCGGATGTATAACAACAATCTTTTGAACTAAAAGGCGAGAATAAGGCTGTTTCTAAATGTTTTAATATCAAAGAAACATATGCTGAAAATTTTACATGTAAAGATGGATTTTTAAGGTCATATTTTTAAGCTTACAGCATGACTTTAACATGACTTTAACATGTTATAATTCAATTATTTCCTCCTGTAATTTCTCCTCTATATTTGCCTTTAAGGACTTCGATTGAATAGTAGTAGCCTTTTGGTTTTGAAAAGTAAGCGCATCTTATTTGCTGAAGATGATGCGATAACACGAACGCAAATTTCCAACACGCTTAGCATGTTATTTAAAGCAGTTTATAGTGCCAAAGATGGAGAAGAGGCATTTAATATATATGAAGATGAGCATCCTGATATCATCCTCACCGATGTAAGAATGCCCAAAAAAGATGGCATTAAATTAGCCCGCCAAATTAGGCAAGTGGATTATCATATTCCGATTATTATATTGACCAGTTTTGATGATAAAAACTTACTGCTAAATGCGGCTAATTTAGCGATTGATGGCTATCTTCTCAAGCCCATTGAGTTCACTGCTTTGCTTAAAGCACTCTCAAAAGCGATTAAGCGAACACATGTCACCCCTAATGTTATTACCTTCAATCAATCATTGGTTTTTAACTACGACACCAAAGAGTTTTACCATGGAAATCATATTACGACATTGGGGAGTAAAGAGTTGGAGCTGATTGAGTTCCTTTTGGAAAATTGTCATAAAACACTCTCTAAAGAGGTGATAGAAGCAAAATTATGGAATTATGAAATACAGTGTAATTCCGCCGTTAAAAATCTTGTCTTACGCATACGTAAAAAATTGGGCCATAATATCATTTCATCGATGAGAGGTATTGGGTATCGTCTAAATATTGATGATGCATTGATTCAAAAAAACACAGGAGGCATTGACATATCATTACCATTAAGTGTGGTATGAACTAGAATGAGATGTTTTATTTTCCTCTTTTTCCTCTCTTCATACGCAGGTGCCGTTGATTCCTTAGCTCTCTTATCTCCGTTTGATTCCGTCGTTGTCGTTGACGAAGTTAAACTATTGAAAGATACGCAACATCTGACGTATGATAAAGCCTATGCGTTATGGCAACAGAATGCTTTCAAATCCCTTCCTTCTTCTGCGAAAAGTTTAGGCGTTAGTCATGTTCCCTATTGGATTGCGCTTACGCTTAAAAATAGTGAACATGATAAACTTTTTTTGGAATTTAAATACGATCAACTCTCTTATGTCGATGGTTATATTTTTAAAGAAAATCAACTCCTCTCTGTCGCCCATAATGGGAATGCTCTTCGTTTTGAAGATCGCGATATTGAACATTTTTATGTTCGTTTTGCACTGCTTAAATCGGATGAACCTTTGGTTTATCTTTTTAAAATTGTATCAGACAGACCGATGATCATCGCAATGAATGTTGGAACAAAATCAGAACTTGACTACAACAATCTCATAACGATTGTGGGTATTACACTTTTTTCAGGATGTTTGTTTCTACTGTTGGCTTTTAATTTCATGCTTTATTTTTTATTTAGGAGCAAAGAATACTTCTATTACATTATGTATTTAATGTGTTTCTGGATTTTTATTATGTATGTCAATAATTATCTCTCCTTTCTTACACAAGAATTTCTATGGCTCAATGACGTGATTCGAGTTCTCAGTGCTCAAGGGTTTCATACAGCACTTTTGCTGTTTACGCTTTATTGTTTAGAGGTACGTCGATTTTCAATATTTTTAGTCAATCTAACCTACAGCCTCTCCGCTTTTTGTTTTGGTGCCTTTTTATTGCTAAGCCTTCATGGCTCTTTTCAAATTATCGCTCTCATCGCAGGCCTTCTTATCCCTGGATATTGCACCTATTTAGCACTCTATGCGTGGTGGAAAAAAGTTCAATTTGCCCAATTTTATTGTCTAGGTCTCGTTGGGTTTTACATAGGAATCCTTCTCTTTTGGTTTATGCAAATGGGTTATATAGAGATGCTAGAGATAGGGAAAAATGCTCTTTGGATGGGTGGTTTATGGGAAATGGTTATCTTTGCTATGATTTTACTCTTGAAAATAAAACACATTAAAACAGAGTCTAACGTGATGAAGTTTCACATCAAGGAGAGTGAAAAAGAGCGATTGCATCAATCCAAATATATCTCAATAGGCAGAAGTATCGGTAACGTTGCTCATCAATGGAAACAACCTCTTAACGCGTTGGGTGCTATTTTAACCAATATGAAAGGCTCGCTTATTTTAGAGGAGAAAATTCAAAAAAAAAGTTTGGTTCACTCGCTAGACATGAGTTTTGATATTTTGAAACATCTCTCGGAGACGATTGATACTTTTTACAGTTTTCTTCTTAAACCGTATGAGCAAAAGAGCCAATTCTCCGTCTTGGAAGAGTTAGAGTCTATTCAAAAGATTTTAGATTTCTCGTTTAAAAATTCCAATATTACAATGTGTTTTCATAGCGCTGCACCGATACATATTGTGGGAAATCCTAATGAGTTTATTCAGGTCATTCTCAATATTTTACTCAATGCACAAGATCAGTTTAACGTGCTCAATCACCAAGAGGCATGGATTGATATTGCGATGACAAATAGCAATAATATCTGCATAATTGCCATTCAAGACAATGCGGGAGGTATTGCTATCGAACCGATTGAGCGAATATTTGATTTTAATGTCAGTACGAAGGACAATAGTGCAGGCGTAGGATTATTTATTTGTAAGAGTATTATTGAAAATCACTTTAATGGAACGATTGAAGTGATGAACAAAGATCATGGCGCCTGCTTTAGAATTTATATTCCCTTAGATGCCTCTGCCTCAGAGTGAATTTTGATCGTATAGGTTATTTATAATCAATTTTGATTTGGTATCCAATGCCATTTAAATTTTCAAAAAAATCGATTTGACATATTTCTCTTATTCGGTAGATAACCATTTGTAGTTTTTTGAGGTTTATTTCATCATCCCATAGTGTTGAATAGAGTTTTTCATAACTGACGCATGTGTTTTTGTGATTGCACAATATCTCAATGAGTTTAAGTGCTTTTGGTCCAACTTTAATGACTTCTCCATCTTTGTAGAGTAAATTAGTGGTATGGTTAAAACAAAATCCTCCTAGAATTTTACTTATTTTTGTGCCATTGTTAATATTTTGCTTTGCACTAAGGAGGGAAATACTTGCGATTATCTCTCGTTCGTTGTAAGGTTTGATAATGTACCCATCCGCATTGGCATCCATCGCATAGTTGATCATCTCATCATCGGCATAGGCTGTGGTGAAAATAATAGAACAATTACTGATATTTCGGATATTCATTGCAACTTCGCAGCCACTTTTTGAGCCTTTAATCATAATATCCATCAGCACTAAATGGGGATTATACTTAGCGACACTTTCTAATGCATTGACACCATTGTCAACAATATCAACAACACTCCACCCTTTTTTCTCTAAAATCATTTTGAGATATTCTGCTGCGATTAATTCATCTTCTACAATTAAAATTTTATACATGTATGCTTCTTTTATAAACTATTTTATAACATAATCCTTGGTTGTAGGATACTTTTAAAGTTCCCTTTAATTGCTTAACATTCAAATTGACAAGTTGCAAGCCAAAGTTTTGGGTATCATCTTTGGTGTGTCCAATCCCATTGTCAAAATAGGTTAGCAATACATGATTTTTGTGGCTATTTAAGACAATAATGATTTTTGGATTTTTATGATTTTTGAATGCATATTTAAAGCTATTGGTGACTAATTCGTTGATAATAAGTCCAATGGGAATAATCTCATTGAGGGAGAGTTCTATCTCGCGTGATTTAAAGATAAATTTCACATTCTCGTTAATCGTCGTTTTGATATTTTGATATAACTTTTCGATAAAACGTTTTGTATTGACCCTCTCAAGGTCATTGGAAACATAAAGCATCGAGTGAACCATTGCCATCGCATCTATTCTGTTTTTACTTGCTTTTATGATATTTTGGGTTTTTTGATCTTCTTTTTCTGCTTGGATGGCAAGCATAGAGGAAACTATATTTAAATTATTTTTGACTCTGTGATGGATTTCATTGTAGAGTAAATCTTTTTTGTAGTTAGCATCAATTAACCTTTTATAGGCATCAATGCGAGTTGTCTCATAATAAATAGCGAAAATAAAGACAATGGACAAAATAGATAAAAAATTTGAAATAGCCATACTGTTGTATAAAAAAGCACTCGTATTCAAAAAATCTTGATAATAATAAAGCAATAAAAGAAAAATAAGTAAAAGGATACCGCTTAAGATCAGTCCTCTCTTCCAGCTAAAAAGTGAAAACGTACTCAAGATAAAAGGAAAGATAAATCCAGGCGTATAGTCGTCAAAACGATAGATAAAAGCAACCGTAATGGTCTCAACTGCAAGTATCATTAGCATCGTATAAGAGGCGCAATCGTATTTGCCTTTTCGGTAGAAGAAAAAGAAGGAGACGATCACCAGTAAAAGCATGATCGAGGTGAGCGGAATGATTTGGTAATTCTTATAGTAGGTATCGAGCATAATATGGATAAAAAAGACAACAAAACATACGGCATGAATAACCCATATGATTTTTTTTCTTCTTCCCTCAGTGACTCTTTTGATTTCGGCGCTGAATGATAGGTTATTAGACGATGCTTCCATGGATTTTAATTTATCAAGTTTTAACTTAAACAATAGATATTACACCATTTCATAGCTTAGAATTAAGCAAAGCAAAGAGAGAAACCAAAAAATAAAAATGTGACTAAAATGTGGTTTTCCCTTTATATAATTATTGTCAACAAAGTATGTATTCGCACGTAATATACGCGGTAATCTACTTTGAAGTAGATGCTTTGATCTATCGAATATCAATGATTTTGCAAATACACAATAATTCACGGAGGGTAATTATGTTTTATGGTTCAAAAGAGAGACTTGTTCGTCTGATGGTGATTCCTTTTTGTTTTGCAGGAGCTTCGCTCAATGCTTTAACGCTTCAAGAGGGTGTTGATGAGGTTTTAGCAACACATCCTGTTGTTCAAGAGAGATTGCATAATTACCAATCAACACTTGAAGACCTCCGTATCACTGAGTCACAATACCTTCCATCACTTGATTATGTAGGGGATTTTTCAAGAGGCAAGACGGATAGTCCTTCTACCAATTTTGTTAGTCGTTCATTATCAAGTTATGAACATTCTTTGCAGTTAACACAAAACCTCTTCAATGGTTTTGGTACGGTTTACGAAGCAGACTATCAAAAAGCACGTATCTTAGCAGCAGCCAATAATTACATTGAAAATGCAAATGATGTTGCTTACAGTTTTATCAACCAATACATCACGGTACTTAAAGCACGAGATACGCTTATCATTGCAAAAGAGAGTGTTTCCTTTCATGAAGAGGTCTTCCGTAAAGTTAAAAAGCTATTTGATTCAGGTTCAACAACACGTTCAGAATTTGAAAAAATAGATACATCATTATCCCTTGCACAATCCAATTATATTGTCGCACAAAATAACCTCGAAGATGCACTTTTCAATTTGGAGAGAGTATTAGGACGTTATGTGAACGCTGAGGAGTTGGAAAAAGCCTCATTCTCAGGCACACTTCCTTCTACAGAAGATGAGATGAAAGAATTTGCACGTTTGTATAATCCTTCGGTCTTAGTAAGCCACTACAATATTAGAGCAGCCGAAGCACAACGTCTGGCAGCTTATAAAAACTACTATCCTAAAATTGATGCTTATGCCCGTAAGAGTTGGGCAGATGACATTAGTGGAACGCCGGGTAGAGATGAGCGAAGTGCTGTCGGTATAAAAGTGTCGTATAACTTTTATCGAGGTGGTGCGGATGAAGCACAAATTGCTAAAAGCCTCACTCAAATTTCACGTGAGCAAGATAATAAACGCGACGTTGTTCGTAAACTGGATGAACAAGGCAGACTCTCTTGGAGTGCAAAAAACTATATTGCACAACAACTTGATTATCTTCAAAAATATGCAAAAACCAGTGCAAAAACACTTGAACTTTATCAACAAGAGTATGACTTAGGTCGTAGAACATTGCTTGATCTTCTTGTCGCACAAAATGACTATGTATCAGCGCGTACGCAAGTGATTAAAGCACAAAATGATCTATTGTTCGCGAATTATCGTATTTTAGATGCGATGGGAACAATGGTTCAAAATATTCTTGGTTCTAAAGCTTTAGATTACACCAAACGTGTAAGGCTTGATGTTGCAGATGGAAAACTAGATCATGATTCCAATCTTGGTACGCTTCTTTTTGAAAAACGCGATACAAACGAATAAAAGTTGAATGGATGAAGGTTTTTAACCATGGAAGATAATATAATTGAGCAAAGGATTGAAGATCCTCAAGGATTAGCCTTTTCGGTTGATCCTTTGCTCCAATGCCTCGTTCTTTTTACGCAACTCTATCATAAGCCTTTTAGTGCGGAAGCGTTGATGGCAGGCATGCCTCTTTCTCCAAAAGATGAAACGCAAGGATTGTATAATCTCAAACAATCTAAAGGGCTTTTTGCAAGAGCTGCGAGTAGGGCAGGGTTAAAAAGCACACTTGTCACCAAAAAGCTTGCCGATATCTCTTCGTTACAGCTCCCTATTATTTTATTGCTCAAAAATTCGCAGGCATGTATTTTACACTCATTTAATGAAACGCATACGACATGTAAAATTATCTTACCGGGTCTTGAAGCGATTGAAGAGGTTGTCTCTATTGAAACACTTAGCTCCGAGTACACAGGCTTTGCTTTTCTTATCAAACGACCTTTTGTCTATGATGAACATGATTCCCTGACCCTTAATGTTAAAAATAATCATTGGTTTTGGGACACACTCAAGCTTTCAACAGGGTTTTATCGCGATGTGTTGTATGCCACCATTCTAATCAATCTCTTTGTGTTGATTAGCCCCTTATTTACCATGAGTGTTTACGATAGGGTTATTCCAAATAACGCTACGGAGACACTTTGGGTCTTTGCATCGGGCGTTTTAGTGATTTACACACTCGATACGTTTTTAAAGTTTGCAAGGGCAATTTTATTGGAGCGTGCGGGTAAAAAAAGTGATGTGATTATGTCTTCTATCGTTTTTGAGAAAGTCTTGGATCTTCAAATGGCTTCTCATCCAAAATCAGTGGGTTCGTTCGCGAGCAACCTCAAAGATTTTGATATGATCCGATCTTTTTTAACCAATGCAACCTTGACGGTTCTTGTGGATATGCCTTTTGCCATTCTTTTCCTATTTGTGATAGGTTATATTGGTGGTTGGATGGTGGTTGTGCCTCTTCTCATGATGATTATTATCTTGGGGTATACGTTTTTCATGCGACATATGTTGCGTGAGAGTATTGAAGAATCACATAAAGCCGCTGCTGCTAAAAGTTCAATCTTAGTGGAAACGCTTCAAAATATAGAAACACTGAAAACGCTTGGCGTTACGGGACATATGCAGTGGGCATGGGAAGAAGCTACCGGTGAAATTGCTCAAAAAAGTTTGAGATCACGTATGATTTCAACCTCAATTTCGACGATTACAGGTTTTTTGGTTCAATTAACAACGGTTTTACTCGTCATTGTAGGTGTTTACCTCATAGGGGAACATGACCTCTCTATGGGTGGACTTATTGGTATTATTATTATCGCTTCGCGAACGGTTGCGCCTATGGGGCAAGCTGCATCTTTGATATCAAATTATTCTGACGCAAAATCAGCGTATGACGTTATCAATAATATTATTACACAGCCTTCGGAACGCCCTCATGGTAAAAAATTCATCACACGTCCGGATTTACAAGGTGAGATAGAATTTCGCGATGTGACGTTTTCGTATGATGCCAATGAACATCAATCTTTAAAAAATATCTCTTTGACATTCAAACCTAAAGAAAAAGTTGCCATTATTGGACGTATAGGTTCGGGTAAAAGTACGCTTGCAAAACTCTTGCTTCATCTTTATGAACCACAAAGTGGGTCTGTTTTGTTAGATGGTATTGATATCAATCAAATTGATCCTATTGATTTGCGCAAAAATATCTCGTATGTTTCCCAAGATATTAGTCTCTTTAAAGGCAGTGCGAAAGAAAATATTGTCTATCGTTCGTCTCGTGTTGGTGATGAACAGATGTTACGTGCTTCCATGATCTCTGGGGCAGATGAGTTTATCAAACGCCATCCATTAGGGTATGAGATGCCCATTGGAGAGCGAGGTATGGGGCTATCAGGTGGACAGCGACAAAGCATTGGAATCGCGAGAGCAATTTTGTTTGAATCGCCTATAGTCCTCATGGATGAACCGACCAATGCGATGGATCAGCTTAGCGAAGCACGGCTGATTGCTAATCTTAAGAGCTATATTGAAGATAAAACAGCCATTTTTGTGACACAAAAAAATACCCTGTTAGAACTGGTAGATCGTATTATTGTCATGCATGAAGGTCAAATTTATCTGGATGGGCCGAAAAATGAGGTTTTATCGAAATTGGCAGGGAAAAGCATATGAGTAAAAAAACCTTTTCATTTGATGCACGTGATTATGCTTTTATGCGTAGTCTTTCGGCTGCCGTTTTAGAAGAAAATCCTAAACAATTTCGTTGGGTCATCTTCTTTTGGGTCTTTACACTCTCCTTATTTTTACTGTGGGCCTCTTTTTCGCCTATTGATGAGATTGTGAGAGGTGATGGGAAAGTAGTTCCTAGTGGTGACAACCAAATGATCCAGCATTTAGAGGGTGGAATTTTGGAAGATATTCTCGTTAAAGAGGGAGAAAGTGTTAAAGCTGATCAAGTTTTGTTGAAAATAAACAATCTAAAATCTGCTTCAACGTATGAGAGTATGGGCTATAAAGCAGCGCAACTACGAGCGAAAATGGTGCGACTTAAAGCAGAAGTGCTCAATGGTGAGTTCTCGCCAACACCCGAAGATACCAAAGAGATTCCAGCACAAATTTTGCAAGAGAGAAATCTTTATATCTCTAACAAAGAGCGCCTTAATGCACAACTTTCAGGATTGAATGAACAATACACACAAAAGAAAAATGATAAATTAGAAACACAAGGGCGAATTACAGAACAGAAAAAAGCACTCACCTATATCAAAGAAGAGGTGAAAATTTCGGCACCTTTGGTTGAGCAAGGTGTCAAATCAAAAGTAGACTTTCTCAAACTTCAACGTGAACTCAGTAGTCTTGAAGAGCGTTGCAACGGTATGATCGCTTCGATGCCAAGGTTAGATGCAGCCATTTCTGAAATTGAAAACAAGATGAAAGAGGTGCGTTCCGAATTTACAACCAAAGCGCAATTAGAGCTGAATGATGCTCAAACTGAATTTAATCGTATCACGGCGGAGAGTGCTTCGTTTGCAGACCAAGTCGTTCGAACAACGCTCAAATCTCCTATTAATGGTGTTGTGCAAAAAGTGTATGTCAATACCATTGGGGGCGTTATAAAAGCGGGTGATAATCTTATCGAGATTGTTCCAACGGAAGAGGGACTTTTAGCCGAGGTGAAAGTAAAACCTTCGGATATCGCCTTTTTATATCCAGGGCAAGAAGCGATTGTGAAGGTGACAGCGTATGATTTTGCGATTTATGGCTCACTCAAAGGCAAAGTTGTGACGATTAGTCCCGATTCTACGACCGATAAACGTGATAATACCTATTATATTGTGCGCGTGCAAACGGATAAAAAATATTTTGGAACAGAAGAGAAACCACTCAATATTACGCCGGGTATGACACTGAATGTAGACATTATTACAGGCAAGAAAACAGTGATGCAGTATATCTTAAAGCCGATTTTAAAAGCGAAACAATACATGTTTACGGAGCGATAAATGACACTTTATCTTATTTCAAAAAATACACATTTGTTAAAGCGATGGTCAGCCATCTTGTCTGTTTATCATCCTGTCCTCAGAGAATCTCTCCCCACATCTTTAAAAAATGATGCGGTTATTTTGCTTCATGATGATGTTCTATCGGTGTTGACAGATGTGCAAAAACAGGCACTATTTACGTTACATGTAATGGTTCTTTCGACAACGCCTACGTTTGAGCACGCCCATGCTATTTTAGCATTGGGTGCTAAAGGGTATGGTAATTCGATGATGCATGAGTCTTACTTAGTTTCAGCATGTCAAGCGATTCATGAAGGAAACAGTTGGTTGTCTCCCGAATACATTACGCTGCTGATTCATAAACTTCCTACGATGCCCAAAAAAGAGACCAATCCCCTGAGCTCGCTTAGTCATCGAGAGGGGGAAGTGGCTATTTTATTAGCACAAGGATATTCTCATAAAGAGATTGCCGAAAAACTGGACATTACCGTTCGTACGATCAAAGCACATGCCACTGCAATTTACACGCGATTAAAGATTAAAGATAGACTCGCCCTTGCTCTTTTATTGCGTAATTAGTACCTAAGTACAATAGTATTGCTTTTCCATCTTTGTTAGAATTGTTGCAAATCAATTTCTAACAAAGGATGGATCATGGCACAAGTTATTGGGTACATAAAATCACTTCAAAATGGCGTTTTTTTTGCAAAAGATTCTCTTGGCGAGATAAGAGAGCTTAAAGTTGGCGATCAAATCTTTAAAGACGAGCTTGTCTATGGCGCTCAAAACAACCTTCAAAACGCTCAAGTCATCATTGATGTCACATTAACAGATGCGAAAGATATTACACTCGCTGGTGCTGAGCAGCTCTATGCAGACATTACTGTGATTGGTGGTTCTTTCGAAAAAGAAGATGCCGTCCTCTCCAGCGATAGTGTTGAAGATGCATGGAAACTCAGTACCAATACAGCTACGCCAGATGTTCCATTAGAAGCTACCGCTGCGGGCGTTGAAGCACCTGCTGCGGGTCAAGTATTGGGCGATACTGAACGCCCTGGTACTACAATCTTCGATGATAGAACAGGTGCTGTTGGAGATGTTAGAACAACGTTATCACAAGATACGGTTAATGGGGCTGGGGCTCAAAATGTTGCAGCCGTTGACACTCAAAATCTCAATGACCAACCGGTCGTATCCAATGTGACAGGCACCGTGAATGAAGCGCTTAATGGAATGAATGAGATATCAGGGCAATTAGTTGCAGCTGATCCTGATGCTGGCGATACGCACACGTTCTTTGAAGTAAGTGGTTCATTCCTCATTAATGGCGAACCTGCTCCTGAAGGAGTTGTCCTTGTCCTCAATCCAAATGGTACGTACTCCGTTACCGGTGACTTCAATGCCTTGGCAGTGGGCGAAAATGCTGTGATTACATTCCAATACTATGCTGTTGATAATGGAATAGATGTTGGTGCACCTCATGCTTCATTGCCCGCAACCGTTACTTTGACTATTACCGGAACGAACGATCAACCCGTGATTAGCGATATTAATGTGAATGGCAATGAAAGTGGCGGTATCGTTGGATACTATGATATGGTCAGTGGACAAGGGGTGAGTTCGCAAGTGAATGGCATCACAACCGCTAATCTAACACCTGCTCAACTCTTTACCCTCAGCGCAGAAGAACTTTCAGGTATCAATACACTTTATGTTCAAAATCCAGATAATGGTGGCTATGGTGCAGAATACATAAGTCAACTCAGTGCGATCGAAAATGCTGTCAGCAATGGAATGACTTTAATTATTCATGATAGATATGTTGCTGGGGGTGAGCAAATTCTTCCAGGAGGAGAGTCTATCGTTTTCCACAGAACAGCAGGGAATGGTACCAATATTGACATCACAGACACTGAACTTGAAACAGGTCTTGGTGGAACGATCAATGATGCTTCTTTAGACAATGGAGGTTGGTCAAACCATGGATATGTTGATTTGAATAGCTTACCTGAAGGGGCAAAAGTTCTTATGACAGATGGCGATCCAACCCATGTAGTTACTTTCTCTTACCAATATGGCGCTGGCACGGTTATTTATTCTACCATTCCATTGGATTATTATCTTAGTATGAGTGGTGATCTCAGTGCTAATATGCAAATTTATGCTGCCAATCTTCTTGAAGATTTTGTTAAAAATGGTGCTGTTTATGAAAGCCATGATAACGGAGAAGTGACCCCTCATACTAACGATGGAAATAATATTTTAACAGGTAATTTATCTGTCACGGATGATGATACCTCTGACACGCATACATTCCGTGTGGTGGATGAAAGTGTTCAAGTTCTTGCACCAACAGGAGCAGGAATAGATATACATGATGTCACTGTCTCTATTACGCAGGGTGAAGATGGCACATGGAAATATTCAATCAATGGGAATTTCACAGAACTAGCTGCAGGCGAAAAAGCGACGGTTACATTCTCTTATGTCGCGGATGATGGGCATGGATTTAATGGATTAGATGGTATCAATGAAAGTTCCATCAGTGATCCAAAAACGATTACACTCACGATTACAGGAACCAATGACCAACCGGTTGTTAGTGATGTTACGTTGATTGCACAATCAGAATCTATCAGTGGAACCAATACCTTTGAAGGTACTTTGGTTGCAACGGATGATGATACCCATGATACTCATACCTTCCATGTGGTTGGTGGCGAAGATAATGTTCCAGCTTTACATGTAGAATCTCCTGCTGAGATTGGAACACCAACACTTACCCTAGATAAAAACACGGGACACTATACTGTGACGGGTGACTTTAATGCTTTAGCTGTCGGTGAAACAGCAACCGTAACTTTCTCCTACTATGCGGTTGATAGTAGTAGTACCCAAGCTAATGGAGAGTCCAATACCTCTGAAATCAAGACCGTCACAATGACCATTACGGGAACAAATGACGCGCCAGTTATCTCTGAAACCAGTATTACAGCAGGCATTGCAACAGAAGCGGGTAACCTTGATGATGGTACGGTAGTTCCAGCAACGCCGGCTTCAGGTATCCTTGTTGCGACGGATGTTGACCATAATGCAACGCAAACATGGTCTGTTGACGGAAATACGACAGGTACCTATGGAAGCTTTGCCATTGATCCTGTCACTGGAAAATGGACGTATACGGTTGATTCAACCGTAGGCTCAGCTGCTGATAAACTCCAAGAGGGTCAAAATGTAACTGAAACATTTACAGTCATTGTAACCGATGAGCATGGGGCTACGGATACGCAGGTTGTTACCATAACGGTTCAAGGAACCAATGATGCGCCTGTCGCCAGTGCGGATGTCAATAGTGTTACAGAGGCAGGAAGTGGTAATGTCTTAAGTGATATAGATGTCGGTAAACCGATAGCGTTAGGCAATCTACTTTTAAATGACTCGGATGTCGATGGCAATGCAAATCCTCTTATTGCATTGGATGTTACCAAAATCGTTTCTAATGGCACCAATGATAGTGATACAACGACCAATTGGTTTGGAAATTTAGATGTACAAGGATCGTATGGAACGCTCATTGTCAATAAAGCAACCGGTATCTACAGTTATGTGCTGAACAATGAAAATGGGGCGGTGGAAGCTCTCAATGAAGGGGATAGTGTTGTTGATACCTTCACGTACACCATTACGGATGCAAATGGTGCGATCTCTACGGCAACTTTATCAATTACCATTAATGGCACGAATGATGCACCTGAAATTTCAGGGAAAACATTTGGTACAGCAACGGAAGCGGGCAACTATGATAATGGTAATATTGTCACGGGAACTCAAGCGACAGGCACACTGGCTGGACTCGATGTTGACAATACCAACCCAACATGGTCAACTCAAGGAAATACAACAGGAACGTATGGAACTTTTGCCATTAATGCAACAACGGGAAAATGGACATATACCCTTAACAATACCACAGGATCAGCCGCGGATAAACTAGCCGAAGGCGAGGTCACCTACGAGACATTTACGGTTGTTGTCAGTGACAATGAGTTAACCAATCCAAAAACGGATACACAAACCATCACCATTAAGGTTGTTGGTACCAATGATGTACCTGTCATTACCAATGCGTCTACGGCTCTTATTGGTACCGTCGTTGAAGCTGGAAATAACGATAATGGTTCAGCTTTTGCAGATACTCCAACAATTTCTGGACAACTCAGTGCCAGCGATGTGGATCATGGTGCAACCCAAAAATGGACTATCCAAGGAACACCATCGACAACGTATGGCTCTATTGCTATTGATTCACATGGTAAGTGGACGTACTCGCTTAACAATGCACTGAGCTCAACACAAGCGCTTGCAGAAGGGGAAACGGTTACTCAAACGTATACCGCGCGTGTGACAGATGATAAAGGCGCCTATGTTGATCAAACAGTTACCGTAACCATTACGGGAACAAATGACTCCCCTGTTATTACGAATGCTGCTAGTGCTCTTCTTGGCACGGTGATTGAAGCTGGAAATCTTGATAATGGAGCGGTTGTTAATGGCACGCCAACCATTTCTGGACAACTCAGTGCCAGCGATGTGGATCATAATGCTACAAAATCATGGAGTATTACCGGAACACCATCAACAACATATGGCTCTATTGGTATTGATTCAACAGGAAAATGGACTTATTCTCTTGATAATGCTCTAAGCGCAACGCAAGCACTCAAAGAGGGCGAAACCGTTACTCAAACCTATACGGCGTGTGTCACAGATGATAAAGGTGCCTATGTTGATCAAACGATTACGATCACATTAAAAGGAACCAACGATGCCCCTGTTATCTTGGAAACATCTAAGACTGAAGGTGATGCAACCGAAGCAGGTGTCAAAACAGTGGATGGTGTCACAACACCTATAGCCGCAGTTGTTGCAACGGGAACGCTGAACGCATCTGACGTTGATCATGATGCAACACAAACATGGTCTGCAACACCAACACCAGCCGAGGGTACACAGTATGGTACCTTTGTCATAACACCAGCAGGTTCTTGGACATATACCGCAGGTGAAGCAGCCAATCAATTGGCTGCGGGTGAAACAAAAACGGAAACGTTTACCGCAACGGTCACGGATGATAAAGGCGCGATTGATACACAAACAGTCACCATCACCATTCATGGTACTAACGATGCACCTGTCTTTGTTGTTGATAACAATCAATCTTCTTATACCTTTAATTACAATGAAAACAGTACGACAACAACGGTATTGGGCGTGGTTCATGCTACGGACGTTGATAATGGAAGCAGCGTTTCCTACTCTATTCAGAGTGGTAATGATGCAGGCTATTTTGCGATCAACTCTACCACCGGAGCGATTACACTGACAGAAGCGGGAGCACATGCGTTCACCAATGATTTTGAAGCACTCAGCAATGTTCACACTCTTGTGGTAGGCGCGAGTGATGGAAGTGTTACGACCTCCATCACTGTTACGCTCAATGAAAAGAATGTCAACGATGCCCCCGATGCGGTAGATAATACGTATATCATTAATGGCCTAAGCGGTCAATACTATGCGTATCATGAAGGGGCTTTACTGGATGGCTCTAACTTAGGCAGTATTGCTCAAGTGGAAAAATTTATTGCCACCCACAGTGCCGATGCAACATTTACGGCAACGGCGATCAATTATGGTCTGCTTCCAAGTGGAGATTTGGGCGGTAATGGTAATTTGCAAAAATTCTTAGGGACTGCTGATAGCGCATCACTTTCTTCTGATCCTGAAAATAGTTCGGATGCTATTATTAAATTAAGCGGTTCTATCGAATTAGCAGCAGGTAATTATACGTTTAAAGTAACGGCGGATGATGGGTACAGCATTGTGATTGATGGTAATGTGGTCGCAAAATACGATGGAAACCAATCGCCATCAACGAGTTTTACGACCTTTACTATTGCTCAAAGTGGCGAACATAGCATTAGCATTGTTTATTGGGATCAAGCAGGACAAGCGCAACTCAAAGTGGAACTCAGTAATGATGGCGGGCAACATTACAGTGTACTCACCGGTAGTGCCAATGGTCTTGATACTTTGGTAACCAATGAAGATACCCCTCTTATCATCGCGTCAAGTACCTTGCTTGCTAACGATACCGATCAAGATGGTGACACCTTAACGATTACCAGCGTTCAAGATCCAACACATGGAACAGTCGTACTTGACCCTATCACAGGAAAAGTCGTCTTTACACCAGATGCAAATTACAATGGAAATGCCACCTTTACGTATACCATCAGTGATGGACACGGAGGATCTGATACCGCGACGGTTACTTTACATGTAAACCCAGTGAATGATGCACCTTCTTTTGCAGAACCGTATACGTTTACTTATAATGAAAATAGTGCAGCTGGTACCGTTATCGGTACTGTTCATGCGACAGATATTGATAGTCCTTCATTAACCTATAGTATAACGCAAGGCAATAGCAATGGATACTTTGCTATTGATGCTGCATCAGGAGCTATCAGTTTAACAGCAACAGGAGCTGCATCTCTTGCCAATAACTATGAAGCACTTGCAAATGTTCACAATCTTACCATCAGTGCCAGTGATGGCAGTTTAAGCACCCCAATTGAAGTGACGTTGAATGAACAAAATGTCAATGAAGCGCCTTCCTTTGCGGCACCTTATACCTTTGCCTATAATGAAAATAGTGCATCGGGCGTGGTTATCGGAACCGTGCATGCAACAGATGTTGATAGTCCATCCTTGACATACAGTATAACAAGCGGTAATGATGCGGGTTATTATGCTATTAATGCTACAACAGGAGCCATCAGCTTAACAGCACTAGGAGCGGCTTCTTTTGTCAATGACTATGAAACACTCTCCAATTCTCATAATCTTACGATCAGTGCCAGTGATGGTAGTTTAAGTACCTCTATTGCAGTGACGTTGAATGAAAAAGATGTTTTTGAAAATCATGCACCAACAGCAACCAACGATACTATCACGATTGCAGAAGACATGAATAATACAACCGCTAGTTATACGCTTAAAGTGAGTGATTTTGGTACCTACAGCGATGCAGATGGCAATAGCTTAGCCTCTATACGCATTGATTCGTTACCAACCAACGGAACACTTTACTATAACAATGTTGCCGTGAGCGCTAATACTGTCATCTCAACAGCGGATATTAATAGCGGTAAATTAATATTTGACCCGACGAATGATACCGATGTTGATAGTTCATTTAAATTTAGCGTTAGCGATGGTACCGCATGGAGCGCAAGCTCTTACACGACATCGATTGTTATTACAGCGGTCGCGGATACACCAATCGTCAGTATCACGGGGACCGATGTTGTGTCTCAAACCATTGATATTTCAAATGCTTCCACAACGGACAATGGTTTCACAATTGTAGCGCATAATGCAAATGGTACTATCAGTACCATTAGTCCTCATACGGGTACTCCTATTGGATTTGGTGTTAGCGGTGCCTCTTCAGGAGAGAATAGTGAAATTGGTAACAGTGGAACAGGATCTGAAACATTGGATGTTCTCTTTGATCATGCCGTTGCCTCTATTGAGGTCTCTTTTTCATATTTAAATCCAAGTGAATCTTACAGTGTATCTTTCTACCTGAATGGTGAGCTAGTTGGTACGACCACAAGCACAGGTGGCAGTGATGGTGTTGATCCGGCGGTTACGCTTTCTCCTTCAACTCATTCGCTATTTGATAAAGTTGTGTTTTCTGCCCCTAATTCAGGAGATGACTATTTGATCAACTCCATTACCTTTGATAAAGAGGTTTCATCATCAACGGTAACCGTAGATGATACGACAAGATCAGTGGAATTAAAAGTTTCATCTGCCTTGGTGGATACGGATGGTTCTGAAAAATTGAGTACGAGCATTAGTGGCTTAGGCGAAGGATTTAGTTTAACCGATGGAACCCATACTGCAACAGCTGGAAATACGGGTATCGTAGATGTTTCTGGCTGGAATTTAAGCTCATTAACGCTCACAACACCCGTTTCAGCTGAGAATGGTGTCTATACCTTAATCGTTACAGCGAAGGCAACGGAAACATCGAATAGTGATGTCGCAACATCTACGGCAACACTTAACGTTATCGTGGCAGATAGCAGTGAAGTAACAGCTATCAGTGATACGGTGACATTGGTTACGACAACAACGATTACACCGACTACTGCTGCAGGCGCATGGACTGATAGTGATGGTAACAGTGGAAGCCATGTGATTGTCACTGGGCCATCCGTTACCTTAGATACAGGCAATAGTGGTACCTATACACAAGTATCTACCACTTCTCAATCCTTTACTGTAACTCAGGCTGGTTCTGTGAGTGTTAAAGTTACGGTGGACATGAGTACTGTTTCAAATAATGATTACTTTAAAGTAACTTTAAATGATGGTACGACAGCCACGTTAACACGAAGTAATGGTTCTTGGTCATTAAGTGGTAGTTCAAATGCTTCATGGGACAATTCTACGGGTACGATTAACTTTGCCAATGTCAGTGCAGGTTCAAAAACTATGACCGTTACAGCCAATAAACTTGATGCTTCATTCTCGAATTTGACGTATCCTTCATCCACAACGACAACAACAACCAATGCTTGGGACAGTGTTGGTATGGAAGCGGCTGCGGTTATTGCAGGGATTATCGCTGGTAATGTGCTGACCAATGATGCCGTTGGTGCTGAGGGCGCGACAATTACGCAAATTAATGGAGCAGCTGTTAGCAGTGGTGATGTAACCATTGTGGGCACCTATGGAACGCTTGCAATCGATACTGTAACAGGAGAATATGCTTACACGTTAAATACAACAGGCAGTGTTGCAACAACGGGTAATGTTGATACCTTTACCTATACCCTTGCACAAGCGGATGGCGATACCAGCACTGCAAACTTGACAATCAACTTTGAGAATAGTATTGGTACGACAGGCACCGATGGTGCAGATACGTTAGTGGCATCAAGTAATGCAGGTGTTACCCTAAATGGTGGCGCAGGAGATGATCACTTAATCGGTGGTGATGGCAATGATTACCTTTACGGTGGAGATGGTTCAGATGTCCTTGAAGGAGGCGCTGGTAATGATCATCTCTACGGCGGAGCAGGCAATGACTATCTTGATGGAGGAGCAGGCAATGACTATCTTGATGGTGGTACTGGTAGCGATATTCTCCATGGAGGAGCAGGCAATGACACGCTTGTTTACGATGCGGCAGATCGTGTCATAGATGGAGGAGTGGGTACGGATACCTTACTCTTCACGACCAATACGACGATTGATTTTAGTACCCTTGATAGCAGCACGAATCCCATTAAAAATATGGAGGTGCTTGATCTTACCCAAGCGAATGTCACGATTCAAAATCTTTCATTGAACGATGTCATTGATATGACAGATAGTAGTAAAGATTTGTATATCTTAGGAAATGCTACCGATAAAGTTGATTTCTTAAATAATGACGGTTGGGCAAAAGGTGCGAGCACGGTTACTGAAAATGTCAATGGTGCCAATCATACCTTTGATGTTTATACGAATGCAGGCGATCCTACGGTTGTGGTAAAAGTTGAGCAAGCCATTACGGATACGATCTAGTTTTGCTATAATAGGGCATGAAAACAAACCTTCTTGCATTATGTTTTGGGGTGGCGGTACTTGCCGTCACCCTTTTTAGTACTGCTGAATTCATTCTCTCTGATATCTCTTTGGGGAAAGTCGAAAAAGAGTATGGTGTCTTTGCTAAAAGGCGTGTTTTAGCTCTTGTTGAGATGATGAATCGTGCTAAAGATACAAGCGAGCATGAAAAATTGGAAAAGGTCAATGACTTTTTCAACCGTACTCCGTATCATAGCGACAAAGAAGTTTGGGGTGTTGATGACTACTGGGCGACACGATTGGAGTTTATTGGTAAAGATAAAGGCGACTGCGAAGACTATGTTATCGCGAAGTATTTTACGCTCAAAGAGCTCGGTGTTCCCACTTCCAAAATGTATATGACCTATGCAAAATCATTAAAATTTAAAGTAGCCCATATGGTGCTCACTTACTATGAAACCCCCAAATCCATACCACTCGTTCTTGATAATTACAATTATAAGATACTCCCTGCCAATGAGCGTGATGATTTGGTTCCTATCTATAGTTTTAGTGGGGATGATCTGTTCAATGCGAAACAAGCACAACTGGGCAAAATGCTCCCCGCCGTTACCAAACAGACGCGCGCATGGGATGAGCTCAAAATAGAGAAAAAGGAAAAATAATGACTCTTTTCAAACAGATGGCAGTAATCCTCAGTCTTTTCTTAGGAATAATTTTAGTGTGTGTCATGGTCTTAAATTTCAAAACAGCCACTGTCTTTGTCCAAGATCAGCTCTATACCAATGCCAAAAATACAGCGCATTCTCTTGGCCTTTCTCTCTCAAAAATTTCAGATCCAGAAGACATCGCGAGTATGGAGACGATGATTAATGCGATCTTTGATAGTGGATATTATGAGCGAATCGCACTAACGGGCGTTGAGGGTAATCCTATTTATGTCAAAGAGACAGATGTTTTATTGAGTGATGTGCCCCAGTGGTTTATTCATATTGTCACGATTCAAAATGCGTATGCTACGAGTGATATTATGATGGGGTGGAATCGTTTTGGTACGCTTGAAGTGAGTGGACACACCGGAAATGCTTACCGCCAACTGTATCAAACATTGATTGATCTTATTGGAACCTTTGTGATCATTGGTGTGATTGTTTTAGGTTTATTGTATCTTTTACTCACGCTCAGCCTTAAGTCCATCAAACAGATTCGTGATCAAGCGAGAGGCATTATTGAAAATCGTTTTATCATTGAGCCTAAAATGCCTTTTACAACGGAGTTTCGTTCCGCTACGGTCGCGATGAATGCGATGGTTTCAAAAGTGAAAGATATTTTTGAACGTGAAAATGAGACACTCATCCAATACCAAGAACTGCTTTACAAAGATGCTGAAACACAACTCTATAACCGTCGTTATTTGGTGACAAAATTACCAGAGTATCTCCAAGGCGATACAACCTTGTCTCAGGGGTTATATGTCATGTTCAGTATGGATGAATTGGATCGTTTTAAAAAAGAGCATGGTTATGAAAACTACATTAAACTCATTAAAACGGTTTCCGAGAGGTTATCGAATTGTGCACGTTTGAATGAGCATACACTGTTTGCAAGGCTGAATGAGGGTGATTTTTTCCTCTTAATCCCCTTTCAAGATGATGTTTTACTCAAAAAACACCTTGATGCCATGCTTTTAGAACTTAAAAAGAGCATTGATGCACAAGCATTAGAGTATATCGTGATCGGTATAGGTATTGGTTCATACAACGAGAACGATACGATTAAATCACTTCTCTCCAAAGCAGATTTGACAGTGTCTCAAGCCAAACAAAGTGGTAATTTTACCTGCATACTTGCCTTAAGGCAACGCCATTCGTTGGTCTTAAGTCGCGAAGAGTGGCGTCATGAGCTCTTAAGCGGATTGAATGAGTCTCGGTTTATCTTTGCAACGCAAAACGTGATTCAGGCAGGAACTCCTTCAAGTATTGTGCATGAGGAGGTTTTTATTCGTCTCAAAGGGAGCGATGGCAATGTTCACTCTGCAGGTTTTTTCTTGCCGATGGCGACGGTTTTAGGCTTGGCAGATGAGATAGATCGTTACATGATTCAAACAATGCTTCTACGGTTTACGTCACAAGTCCTGAGCACGCCATTGGCTCTGAATCTTAGCGCTGAATTTGTAGGACACTATGCCAATATTCAGTGGTTAAAAGAACACTTAGAAAGGCTTACATCAACCCAACGTGCCATGTTGTGGTTTGAGGTGAGTAATCCCATCGCGTTGCATCATCTTGAAGCGATTGTTTCCATCAGTAGCCAACTGAAAATGTTAGGGTGCCGTTTTGGTATTGATAGCTTTACGATCCCCGCAGAAGGTGCTTATTATCTTCAAGCGATACGACCTGATTATGTGAAGTGTACGGTTGTCTATCTCAAAGATATTATGCGAGATGCCAACACAGGGAAAAATCAAGAGAGCCTCAATAACATCGCACGAAGCCTTGGAATTTCAATTATTGCAACCAATATTGAAGAGGAACACGATCTTGCTATTCTCAAACATTTAGGCGTTACCTATATGCAAGGACGATTGATAGCGTCGATTGAACTACTCGACGCATAATGTGTCTATGTGCCAACCGCAAGCGACAGGAGTGACTTTGTCTGCTTACGGTGGCTTTACATGTAAAATGATTTTCCAGAATGACTATTAAAGCCAGCCTAAAGAATACTGCTTAATACATAGACAAACGAGACGCACAAACCCCTCACTTCATGCTATAATAATTTTACATGTAAACATTTTTTACTTTCTGTTTTAAAGGATTATTATGTCGCTTAAAGTTGTTCTATCGCATAAAACAGAATACCACTACGACCGCTATGTAGCGCTCTCACCGCACATCATTCGATTGCGTCCCGCTCCTCATAGTCGTACACCCATTGAGGCGTACTCGCTTAACATAAAACCTGAAAACCATTTTATCAACTGGCAACAAGACCCATTTGGCAATTACCTTGCACGCATTGTTTTTCCTGAAAAGACGAAGGAGCTGTGCATTGATGTGGAGATTATCGCCGATTTGATTACGATCAACCCGTTTGACTTTTTTGTCGATGATTATGCCAGTGACTTTCCTTTTATCTATACAAAAGAGCTTCAAAAAGAGCTGATACCTTACCTCGAAGAGAGCGAAGATGGCGAGAGGTTACGCTCTTTCGTGCGCTCACTGGATTGTAAAAAACGACCCATTATCGACTTTTTAGTCTACCTCAATTCAGAGATTAATCATTATCTAAACTACACCATCAGGTTAGAGCCCGGTGTGCAAAGCTGCGAAGTGACCTTGGAGAAAAAACTGGGCAGTTGTCGCGATTTTGCGTGGTTGTTTGTGCAAGTGCTTCGTCATTTAGGGCTTGCGGCGCGCTTTGTCTCTGGCTATTTGGTGCAACTTAAAGCCGATGTCGCTTCACTGGATGGTCCTAGTGGCCCAGCCGCTGATTTTACCGACTTGCATGCGTGGACAGAGGTCTACATTCCCGGTGCTGGCTGGGTCGGACTGGATTCGACCAGTGGACTGTTTGCGGGGGAGGGGCATATACCGCTTGCCTGCACACCTTCCTTTGAGAGTGCTTACGCGATAGAGGGGCTGAGCGATCAATGTGAAACTGAATTTGTCTATGATAATACCGTCACACGCATTTTTGAATCACCTCGTGTCACAAAACCGTACCGCGAAGATCAGTGGGATGCCATTTATAAACTGGGTTTTGAAGTCGACAAAGCCTTAGAAGAGGGCGATGTGAGACTTTCTATGGGTGGCGAGCCGACCTTTGTTTCCATCGACGACATGGAAGGTGATGAGTGGAACACCAACGCCGACGGAGTTCACAAGCGTACCCTTGCCGACACCCTTGCACGCAAACTTCTAAGCTCCTTTACCCAAGGGGGAATGCTTCATTACGCCCAAGGCAAATGGTACCCAGGAGAGCCGCTCCCGAGATGGCAAACGTCCATCATTTGGCGCAAAGATGGCAAAGCGATTTGGAACAATCCCGAATGGCTTGCCGATATGAACGCTGAGTACAGCTATACCAACGAAGATGCCAAACGCTTTTTATCCAAACTCTCTTTGACATTAGGCATCAGCGATCAAAACATCGTCGAAGCTTACGAAGATCCGCTTTATTACATCGTCAAAGAGTCGGAGCTTCCCATTGATATTGACCCGATGAAGTCCGATTTATCCGATTCATTGGAGAGGCAAACCATCGCAAAAGTGCTCTCACAAGGGCTGAATAAGCCTATTGGTTATCTCCTTCCATTGAATTTTGATGAGAAAATATGGGTGACATCCACGTGGAAATTACGCAGAGGGGCTGTGTATCTCAGTGCGGGCAATTCACCGCTTGGGCTGAGACTGCCGCTTGATTCTTTAGAAAAAGAGCCAGAGAATGCGTTGGCACTTCATCCTGAACCCGACCTTTTTGCCCCTTATGCAGATCTTGGTGAATACAGTGAAGCGGCGAAAAAGCGTTGTGCGAAGAGTAGTGAAGCGAGCATTGAAGCGACGCATCATCGCGAGAAGTTTGTACGCACTGCGCTTTGCACCGAAGTGAGAGATGGGAAACTCTATATTTTCCTTCCACCACTGAATCATTCAGAAGCTTTTTTAGACCTCATTGCAAGCATTGAAGCGGTGGCGGAATCTTTACATGTAAAGGTTATTTTGGAAGGGTATGAGCCTGCACATGACCTTAGACTCGATCGCATCAAAGTCACGCCAGACCCGGGTGTTATTGAGGTGAACATTCAACCTGCCACGTCGTGGAAGATGCTCAGCGATAACCTTCTTTACTCTACAAAGATGCACGAGAGTCTCGTTTGGGGACTGAAAAATTTATGCTGGACGGCAAACACACTGGAACAGGCGGAGGCAATCACGTCACGATTGGGGCACTTAAACCTGAGGACAGCCCGCTGCTAAGACGTCCCGATCTCCTTCGCAGTCTCATCACCTTTTGGCAGCACCATCCGGGACTTTCGTATCTTTTCTCTGGCACGTTTATCGGCCCTACCTCGCAAGCACCCCGTGTGGATGAGGGAAGAGTGGAGAACCTTTACGAGCTTGAGATCGCCTTTTCACAGATTCCTGAGGGTGAAACTGTGCCATTTTGGTTGACCGATAGGCTGTTCCGTCATATGCTGACGGACATCACGGGGAACACGCATCGCTCAGAATTCTGCATCGACAAGCTTTACTCGCCCGATTCGAGTAGTGGAAGGCTTGGCATCTTGGAACTTCGTGCATTTGATATGCCACCTCACGCCCAAATGGCGCTGTTGCAGATGCTTTTGGTACGCACACTGGTTGCTGTGTTTTGGAAAAAACCGTACAAACATAAACTCGTTCGTTGGGGTACACAGCTTCACGACAAGTTTTTACTAGAACATTACGTCAAAGAGGATTTACGCGACATTGTCGAATTTTTACATGCGGAAGGGTATCCTTTTGAGTTAAATTGGTTCGATCCTTTCTTTGAGTTTCGTTTTCCACTTTATGGCATGAGTACGATTGAAAATATACACTTAGAGCTTCGTGCCGCCATTGAGCCATGGAATGTGTTGGGTGAAGAGAGCAGCTCACAAGGGACGGCTCGTTATGTGGACTCTTCACTAGAGCGCGTTCAAGTCAAAGTGCAAAACTTTACACCCGAGCGCTACACGCTTACATGTAACGCCGTGGCAATTCCTCTTGCTCCGACGGGTATGGAGGGTGAGTTTGTTGCAGGCGTGAAGTACAAAGCATGGGAGCCGTACTCTGCGCTTCATCCAACCATTGGCGCCGATACCCCCTTGGTTTTTGACGTGGTCGATACATGGAACAAACGCTCCATTGGGGGTATGACCTACTTTGTAGCGCATCCGGGCGGGCGCAACTATGACACCTTCCCTGTGAACAGTTACGAAGCAGAGTCTCGTCGCATCAACCGTTTTTGGGACTTTAACCACACCCAAGGCGAGGCAGCGTACCAAAGTAGTTCGGTGATACCCAATGCCGTTGAAGGCAGTGAACGTACCGTCGTGGTGCATAAACCCGAAGCTCTGAAACAGTTTGTGTTTCAAGAGTTGCCGATTAGCAGTGAATTCCCCCATACTTTAGATCTTAGACGTAAATGGAACACGAAATAGATGAATTTTTTAGATAATTACAGTTCGGCTTCGCTGTTTGATGAGATGCTCGATGACCAGTTACGGGTGCGCGAGCATTGGCAGCCGCTTCTTGAGCGCCTCGAAGCGATGAGCAGTGAAGAGTTAGAGAACAAACAAGCGGAAATCGCGTGGCATTTGGAAGATAATGGCGTGACGTACAATGTGTACAATGACCCCGAGGACAATGGCAATCGACCGTGGAGTTTAGACCCGATTCCCTTTATTATCACTAAAACAGAGTGGAAAGAGATTAGAAGAGGGATTAAACAACGCGCCAAACTGTTCAATCTCATCTTAAAAGACCTCTACGGTGAGCAGAAACTTTTAAAGGAAAATATCATTCCTGCCGAGGTGATTTACGGGCATAAAGGGTTTATCCCCGCCGTTCACTCTTTGGGTTTGATGGAGGATTTTCAGCTCTACTTCTACGCCCTTGATATGGCCAGAGGCCCTGATGGTAAAATGTGGGTCATCAATGATCGCACCCAAGCGCCCTCTGGTCTTGGTTACGCGGTGGAAAATCGCTTAACGATGAACATTGTCTCCAAAGACCTCTACCCCGAGCATGAGATTAAAAAGCTACTGCCGTTCATTGATGAGTTTAAAAAACTGTTGAAAAAACTCTCCAAAGGCGACATCTCCAAAGCAGCCCTTCTCACGCCAGGCCCTCACAATGAGACCTACTTTGAGCATGCCTATTTGAGCTCTTTTTTAGAGATTAACTTGGTCGAAGGCGATGATCTTCTCTCTAAAAATGGTGCTTTGTGGCTGAAAAGTTTGAGTGGTTTGAAGCCTATCAATACGATTTTAAGGCGTTTGGATGATCGCTTTTGTGATCCCCTTGAGTTGCTTAACGATTCCAAGCTAGGCGTTGCCGGTTTGGTCGATAGCCTAAGAGCGGGCAATCTTGCCATGATCAACCCCATCGGCAGTGCGATTGTGGAAAACATCGGGCTGAATCCTTTTATGGAGCGCATCTGTCACTATTTTTTAAATGAAGAGCTTTTACTGCCACAGATAGCGACGTGGTGGTGTGGACAAAGCCATGAGCTTGAGTATGTGTTAGAGCATTTTGACAGCCTTATCATCAAAAAAATTGATCGTACCGAAGCCATTCAGACGCATCTAGTCAAAAAACTCTCGAATGAGATGCGAATGCAACTTAAAAATAGTATCTTACAAAACCCTCACCAGTACGTTGCGCAAGAGGAGATCAGCTTTTCCACCACACCTTTTTACGCCGATGGAAAAATTGAGCCTCGCAATGCCGTTGTGCGTGCATTTGCCTTGAAAAAAAATGAGAATTATACGGTGATGAATGGTGGACTGGTTCGTGTTTCCACTTCCAAAGATGCGCTTTTGGTCTCATCCCAAAAGGGCGGTACGAGTAAAGATTTGTGGATTTTAGGGGAAGATGAGACGATTGATATGAGCTCTATTTTTAACACATTGCCGTATGTGGATGTCTCCATTCACACGATGCCTACACGCAAAGCGGAGAATCTTTTTTGGTTAGGGCGCTACCTTTGTCGTACGATTACGACCATACGTCTGATTCGCTATGTGGTGAAGAAAATGACCAATTTTAGCCGCTATGAAGGGGCTTTGTCCCGTGAGTCACAACTGATTTTAGAAAAATCATTGACCCATCTGACCATGACCTATCCTGGCTTTTTGGATGAAAAAATCGTGCAAAATCAGATGAATGAAATCGAATCGCTTATTAAAGACAAAAGCAAACAAGGCGGACTCTCTTTTACGATGGAGATGCTCTTTAATGCGAATGCCTCGATCAAAAGTCTGCTCGCCATTGAAGCGTGGAAGCTTTTTGACAAGATGCAAAAAGAGTGGAAAGTCTTTACACGCAAGGTAAACTCCCCAACGCAAACGATTTTAAGTGAACTGGATAAATTTCTACTCTACCTCGTCGCCTACAAAGAGCTGGTGGAAGAGAGCATGTACAAAGAGCAGGGGTTGATTTTATATGACATCGGGTATAAACTGGAATCAGCACTTTTAACGATCTCAAAAGCGCGTTCGATGCTCTGTGTCAAACATGAAAAGTCCGCAAGCTACGACATCTTAGAAGGGATGCTCAACTCCTGTGAGAGCTTTAATGCGTATCGTACGCAGTATAAAAGCTCACTTCAACTTGACAATGTTCTCGAGTTTTTAATGTTGAGTCCTCAATTTCCAAAGTCGATTGCGTACATTACGAATGAACTTTTGGAAGATCTCAAAGCGCTTCCGAAGAGTAAAAAATATCTCAGTAGTTATGAAGAGCCTATTTTTCAAGCCTATTCAGCGCTTAAACTTACCAATGTCGCAACTCTTCTGCAAATAGAAGAGGGTGGAACGGTCTACAAGACGCTCGATGAATTTTTAGCAACCCTTACGGCGCATTTTTCGCTCTGTTCGATGGAGCTTTCCAAAACCTATTTTTCACACTACGATGAGTAAGCCATGATGTACGAAATCTACCATAAAACCGCCTTCAAATATGAAAGCGTTGTCACCTTTAGCCATAATATTGTCCGCCTTAAACCCAAAAATACCCCCTTTCAGCGCGTGGTAGATTATGGGATGGAAATCACGCCAATGCCGTATGAACAAAGCGAATTTGATGATATGTTTGGCAATCACACAACGCACTTGTTGATTCGCGAAGCCCATGAGTCGCTGTGCGTCATCGGCAGATCACACGTTGAACTGGACGGTGATGCGATGCGTTTACATGTAAACACACTTCGTGCGCAAAGTACCACGTATGAGGAGTCATTGCGCCTCTTGCATCAGTTTGATCTAAGCGATCTTGGCGCCAAACCGTTTATGTTTGACTCAGCGCTCATTCCCAAAGCGTCTCGTGGTATTGTCGAGTATGCTAAGCGTTCATTTGCTCCGCACCGAAACCTTGTGGATGCTGCACAAGAGTTTATGAACCGCATTTTTCAGGACTTCGCTTTCGTGGCAGGCTTTAGTGATGTGACGACACCGATTGAGGAGATTTTTGAGGCTAAAAAAGGGGTCTGTCAGGACTTTGCACAGTTTGCCATCGCTGCGCTTCGCTCCATCGGATTGCCAGCCAAATACCTCAGTGGCTACATCGAAACCATTCCAGCCCTTGGCATGCCAAAGCTCTTTGGTGCCGATGCTTCGCACGCATGGTTTGCGCTCTACATCCCCCGTCTGGGCTGGATGGAGTTTGATCCCACCAATAACATCATCCCCGAAGATCAGCACATATTACTCGGCAGTGGCAGAGACTACAACGATGTCGCACCCCTCAAAGGTGTGGTCTTAAGCAGTGGACAGAGTGAACTCTCTATCGAAGTGAATGTGCAAAAGATGGTTTAAATGCTTTACATGTAAAGATATTTTTTGACTCAAATCAAATAGGAAGGAAAATTATTGAAGAAATATTTACTGAGAGGATTTGGAGCATTAGGAATTTTATTTTTTGTTCCTCTTTTCTTTCTCACGTTTTCTGATTCTCAAATCGTTGAAAAATCTGCCAAACAGTTTATAGAGTGGAAACTCCAAAATGAAATCGATGCAAAAATAGATTCGATTAAACTACCTCAATCCAAAATAGTTGAAAAATTTTTTGGTGCAAAAGGTGAGACGTTAGCATATCTTAAACAGAAGCTCAAAGAGGATGCTCCGACCATTATGGCAACGCAACTGGCAAAAATGACCGATCCGAATTGCGAGTGTCGAACCCAATGGAAAGAACGATTAAGTGCTTTTGTTGAAGTTGAAATGGCATCTTTGGAAAAAGCAAAAGAAAAACTGGCTGATTTTGTGAATGGAAAATACATGGAAACCGTCGAAAAACTCACACGAGATATGAGAATTTTTCTCGGGCTCAATGGGCTTTGTTTTATCTTTTTAGTGCTCATATCATTTTTGAAACCGCAAGCAACGGAGCATCTCTTTTTGCCAAGTTTGCTTCTCTTACTCTCTTCTGCAGTATGCTCTTATGGTTACCTTTTTCAGCAAAATTGGTTTTATACCATACTCTATAACGATTATATGGGATTTGGATATTTAGCCTATTTTATGATCGTTTTTGCCCTTTTATGCGACATTGTTTTCAATAAAGCAAAGATGATAAGTAGTCTTCTAGTATGCTAAGCAATCAGGCTTTACATCTAAACCAAAAACGTTTACATGTAAACCTTAAAGATTGTTCTGTGACGATTCGATTTTGACGATGCGAAAGGCAATGGCATTTTGGAAGATGAGCGCGTAGTCGTATCGACAGGAGATGATGCCATCACAGGGTGAGATGATCGTCTGAATGAGCGTGCCATCGAGTGAATTGTAAATGCGCGCAAGGGGTTGACCGTGAACCACGTGGTCACCAATGGTCGCTAAGGTATCAAACAATCCTGCAGCACTGCTTTTGATCGCTTCGATGTCATTGGGCATGACGATATTGCCATTTGAGCCTTCAAAGGTTGAAAAGTCGATGAGCTCTTTTTTGGCTAAAAAGCGCACAATCGCATCAAAGACTTTGTTGGCTTCATGCTTGCGAAGTGTGCCTTTTTTACCTGAAATCAGGGAAAATGCTTTGGCATTCCAGACTTGCCAGTTGTAAGTTAAAGAGACCGTATCCGCAGGGCTCTCCTCTTTGACATGAATAAAATCAAGCCCAAAAGCACGTGCGTCATCGACATAACCCATGCTGGATTGTAAAATCCTGACATAAGGAATACACTCAACATGATCTTTTCTGGCTTCGAGTAAAATCGCGTAGTCATAGTTATTGGTTTTTTCAAACAGACGTGCAGCGATGCGTTGGGTCGTTTCACCTTTATCGTACCCTGGAAACATCACATCAATGTCGGTGTTATCGAGTGGCCAGAAGCTTTTTCCCATGTTAAAGGAGTAGGGATTGACCGTCGGGACAACAAGAATTTCACCTTTAACGAAGGCAGCATTGGCCAGTTCATGTTGGCGTAAAAAACGTACTAATTGCGATGCAATCCAAAGTTGATCAATGGCATTGCCCATCATAGGGCCTACGATAACGCAACTGGGCGTCGTGCCTTCTCTTCCAAAACGAAACCCCTTGACTTTAAGAGGGTTGCGGCTTAGAGAGCTGATCTCAAATAAAACTTCTTCTTTCATTGGGCAGTGTCCTCATTGGGGTCTTCAAGTATGCGTGCAAGAAGTGAACCTTCATACACGACAGGGTATTCACGAATCGTAAAGAGTAGTCCATTGCATGGGCTCATAATGGTCTCTTGGATGGTACCAGAGAGTGGGTCGATAATCTCACCGAGCTTTTCACCTTTGAGTACAGAGACATTGTGTTCTAAAATAGGAATAAAGATACCCGGCTTTGAAGCATTTACAAAAAAGACTTCTGAGCGCAGGTTTGAAACCGTCGTTTTAGTGGTTGGCAGTACGGGTCTATCGATGATGCCGACATGGGCGAGTAGGTTTAAAATGCCTTTGGTCAGGCTTTGACCATACTCTTTGGTAATGCGCATTCCAACACCCATCTCTACAACAAGCGTTTTGGTGCCCAGTGAATTCATCGTATGGGCAAAGGTAGATTCTAAAACGGTGACTGCATCGTACACCCAAATAAACTCAATGTCGAGTTTCTCTGCCAAAGGGATGAGCTCATCGGCGGTTGAGCGACTAATACGCACTTGGGGAAGTTCGCGTAAAAAGATGTTGCTCGCATGAATATCAATGGCAAAGTCACTGCCTCTCACGGTATCGACGATGGCACTGGCGACTTGTGAAGGCAAAAAATCAGAGGTGTTTCCGGGAAAATTACGGTTCAGATCAACGTCGTAAAAGGGAAAGCCCCTCGTGATGCTGTCAATGCCCATCGGATTCATAGCGGGGTAAATATCGACAATGCCTTTAATGCAATGTTTGTTGCTATTGAGCCATTTGGCAAGTAGATAACAGACGTATTGCCCTTCGATCTCATCGCCATGCGTCCCTGTAACAATCGAGATGCGTTTGGTTGAGGTGCTAATGTCCTCGGGTGAAAAGCGGTTACGTCTGAGCGTTAAGGTTTCATTGACCGGTAAGTTGACATTAAAGACCTCTTCAATCATTGCTCATCCTTTCCAATTCTACCCGTGATCTCTAAAATATGCTGACGTTTCCCAATGTAGCTACCGCGATGGATCTGACACTCTGAAAAATCACGTCCATGCGCAATTTTAATATAAGGCTCATCATGAATCAGTGTGCCATTGAGGGGGTCAAACCCTCTCCAATCTCCATCCATAAACGCTTCGACCCACGTATGGGTTTTATTGACACCATCAATGAATCCATTGACAAAGCGTGCAGGAATTGCATTGGAACGAAGCAAAGCGATCAGCAAATGGCTAAAATCTTGGCTGATTCCCTCTTTGTAGAGTAAAAAGGTATCAAGTCCTTTGGCTTTAGGTTCATCCATAGGTTTAAACTGTTCATACAGCAGTTGTGTTAAGAAATGTGCTTTACGAAAGTCCGTCACAGGCAGTTTAAGAGCGCGTGAAAAATCACGCACATCTTCACTTAAGGACGTTAAGGCTGAGTGCGGAAGATAAAGTTCCGTGGGCTCATTGTCATGGTACACATAAGGGGAGAGTTCTATCTCTCCTTCAATGTTCGCTCTCAGCGAGCGGTGAGGTTTTCCTATAAATCCATAGACCAAATGGTTGTAAAATCCATCATGGGTCTCGTAATAGGGTATGCCATCATTGAGACTGAGTTTCCAGTCCAGAAGATTTTGTATGGCATTGCTATGAGGTACAATGCGCAGACAGAAGTGATGGTTGCGTACAGGCTCATCAAATGTGAGCGTAAAATCATAAGAAAAATTAACTTTCATGCGCTGTGGTCAATGCCTCGAATACTGAATTTATGGTTTGTAATGTTTTATACCTATTGCTTGAAGAGAGTGCAATATGTTTATGATTGGGACGAACTTTTTCGGCAATACTGTTAAGCTTTTCAACATCCATAAGTGCCGCTTCTATGCTATCGTAAAGACGAATGTTCAAATCCATTCGCTCCACCACTTTACCCAGTTGAATGAGTGGCGACTCTTTGGCTTCCACAAGTGAAAGCTCCAAATTGCCCCAAATAGCATCTAGCTCTTTTAAAGTACCTTCTAGCCAATAGAGTGAAACGGTACGCTCTTCTTTCGCATTTTTATATTCTAAATAGAGCGCGTTGATACGGCTAAACATACGGTTAGAGAGGTGAGCGCGTGTCAAAATGGCATTTTCGCGTGCACTATTGATGGTCTCACACAAGCTTGCATCTTCCAAATTAAAAACACTTTGTCGTAAAAACATCTGTGCTGAATCATACTCAAGGGTAATACCAAGTTTGGCATAAAACGCTTTAGCATCATCAAAATCTTCATCTAAAATTTTATCAAAAAGTGCGATGACAAGGCGTGTCATGCTTTCCGCTCTTTGAATGTATCGTCCCATCCAGTAAAGATGTTCAGCGACTTGAGGTGAAATAAGAATCATCTTTGCTCCTTTAAAACCCACGTATCTTTAAAGCCGCCACCTTGGGAAGAGTTGACGATGTAACTGGTTGGATCCATTGCAAAACGCGTCAAACCGCCGGGCCAGACAAAAATATCTTCTCCATAGATTGAAAACATGCGAAGGTCTGCTTTTCGTGATGAAAAGGTGCCTTCATCATTTAAACATTCGATGTCGTAGAACTCAATCACCTCTTGCGCAATAAAGCGTCTAGGTTCCGCAATAATAGCATCTTTGAGCTTCTCACGCTCTGGTTTGGTCAGTTGTGAGCCAAACACAACGCCATACCCTCCCGCTTCGGCAACATCCTTAATGACCAATGTACGCATATTTTGCAAGATATGTTGGCGATCTTTCTCAAAAAATGCCAAATAGGTTGGAGCATTTTGTAAGATGGGCTCTTCATTCATATAGTATTTAATCATAGCCGGCACAAAGTAGTAGATTCCTTTGTCATCTGCGATACCGTTTCCAATGCTGTTCATGAGTGCAACATTGCCTGCACGGTATGCTTGCGTGATGTTAGAAACGCCGATCAAAGAGTCAGGATGAAACTCAACCGGATCCAATGCTTCATCATCAAGACGACGATAAATAGCACCGACGCGCGCTTTTCTGCCGTTGTAGGTTTTAAGATAGACTTTATCTTTTTCGACTATCAAATCCTCGCCATTAGCGAGAATAGCACCGCTCTCTTTGGCAAGATAGGAGTGTTCGTAAAACGCTGAGTTGTAACGTCCGGGAGTCAAAATGACATTGATGCCACCCGTGTTGACAAAATTCATCGCATCTTCGAGTTTTTTCGGATAATCCCGCACACCTTGAATCGGAAGTTTCTCAAAAAACTCTGGAAAGACTTTGCGTGTTAACATACGCAACGAGAGCGGATAACTCACTCCACTAGGTACTCTTAGGTTATCTTCGAGTACGACCCAGCCATCGCCGACACTGTTTTTAACCAGATCAATGCCACTGATGTGGACACGAATGTTTTTTGCCACAGGCGTGTTCGCAAAAGCGGGCAGATAGGCTTTGGAGGAGAAGACAAATTCACTAGGAATGATGCCATCTTTAAGAATTTTCTGTGCTCCATAGATGTCTTCTAAAAAGAGGTTGAGTGCATAGATACGCTGTTGTATCCCTTTTTCAAGGTATGCAAATTCCTCAGGTGAGACAATTCTTGGAATAATGTCAAAGGGAAATTTACGCTCAATAAAAGCGTTATTTTTGAAAAGGTTGAAGTTGATCGCTTCGGTATTCATGTAAGTGAGCAACTCTTGGACGCGGTTCTTGTCGATCGTGTTTAAGATGCCTTTAAAAGCATCATAGAGTGGACTTTGTGACTCAATCATAGTGTACCCTTTTGCCCTTTCACTTAAATGTGATAAAAGCAGTTTAGCACAAAATTAAGCAGAGAAAGCGGATAAAAGCATAATTTTTTGATTATTTTTTAAACAGTAACAAAAGTGTGATAAAAGTACCATCTTACGAATGCCATAGATAGGCAAAAATAACTCCTTCTATTAAAAACAATATACAAAAAAGTAGATTCCATTTGATAGAGACTTCCAATGGTGTAACATTCAAAAATTTAGCGGTCATCAGTGACATACCAGCAAAGGGTGAAATAATAAAAGAGATAGCCGCCGATAAAAGTAAAATCAACGCAATAGAAACAGAGGAGAGCGGAAGTGAAACGGAGAGTAAGATTTTGCCAAACATCACCGCAAGCACCAAAGGATGGATGCCACACACGGCGATGAGTATAAATAAAAGTGGGATGACAATGATGGAAAAGATACCAAGGTGGTTGACACTCTCTTGGAGTAACGGTTGGATATGCACTAAAATACCACTATGATCGACTGCTCCTGCGAACAAACCCACGGCAATGAAAAAAACCGAGAAATCGGTCGCTTGGGTGATGCCACCTTTCCAGTAGTCTTTCAACACCGTTTTTAATTCTACACTTTTGAGGTAATACGCAATCCAAAGCGTTGAGACAATGAGTCCTGCAAGTAAAATTCGCCCAGTCCCTGTTGCAATAGCAAACTTTTCAAAAAGAGTGATGCAGACAATAAGGCCAAGAATCACAAGGATAATATGCGCTGTCTGTTTGGGAGCATTGTGGGCGATGCTTGGAGGTGTGTGCACATCGGAAGAGAGCGTGATAATAGGCTTATTGAGGCTCGTAAAATGCTCTAAGAAGTAGGACGTTAGCAGACCCATCGTGCTTAATATAAGCCCGGGTAGAAACATCTGCGACCACGAGACATGGGTTACTTGCATCACAAGAAGAATGATAATCGCCCCCGGTGCCCAAAAGAGGGCAAGGGTATACCCTCGCATAATGGCAGTTGCAAAAAAGCGTTGGTACTGCGAGACATTGTTTTTAAGGGCTTTGTTAAAGAGCGAAACCATGACTGGAACCGTTCCAAAAAGTAAAAAACTCGCGAAGAGGTTGGTGACAATCATGGCAAAAAGGTAAAGCGAACTCTCTTTTTTAAAAAGCTTTTTGAGCCAGTACTCCACAGTGTCGCTGTAGTGTCCCACTTCGATTGGAATAGAAAAGAGTTGCATCACCACGATGATGGCGATAATGTTGGTCATAGAGGTCAGTGACTGCATCCAAATCGTGAAGGGTAATTGGAAATAGACGAGCAGGGCAATCCCTAACGTAAAAAAGAATAGGGTGATGTTCCGAAACCCTTTTTTTTGCATTGAGAGACCAAACAAGAGCAGAAGAAGTGTAAAAAACGTTAAGAGTTCTAAATTTAGCGGTATAAAAAGTTTGATTACATGTAAAAGGGTAATGACCAAAAGAGCCATTTTACAGATGTTTTTCATCTACAATCCAAAATTAAAATGCGCTATTGTAGCGAAATGATGGTTATGAATGTAAAAAAAGCTCTAAGCTAAACTCTTTACATGTAAAATTAAACATTGAGCTATTCTCGTCAAAAAAGACCACTCTCTTAAGTTTTAACCTATTTTTCACTATGATGCTTCTCACAGAATATCAAAAGGATTTCCCACGATTTCAAAGGAAGAACAAACCAGAATCACCACGGTTGTTGTCAGGGTTGCAGCGATGCTTTTGGAGTACGGTGCTGAAAGTCGTTTGATAGAGCAACTCTCCTCTCGTTTGGGCGTGGCGCTTGGGTGTACTTCCATTGAGATTTCGCTGATTCCCTCTGCCATTGTCTTAACCACGCTCATTGGCGACTCTTCGGTGACGACCACGAGGCGTGCGCATGAACAGCCGATCAATATGTCCATTGTGCATCAAATCGTCACGATCTGCATTGCGGCGGAGAAAACCCCTCGCGATATTAGGATGGTGGAGATAAAACTTGCCAATATTCATTCAAATCCGTATCCCCCATGGGTCATTATTCCGATGATTGGTCTTTCGTGTGCGGCATTTAGCCATTTGCAAGGTGCCGATTGGGCGGGGTTTGGCATTACATTTTTAGCCGCTTCGGTGGGGATGATTGTCAGAAGAGAACTCTCATCTCGTAACTACTCTTTGTTGATCGTTTTTGCGTTTACCGCTTTTGTCTGCACCTTGGTCGCTAGCCTCTCTTTTTACCATGATTTAAGTGCCACGGGAGGTATCGTTCTCTCTTCCAGTGTTTTACTCCTTGTTCCAGGATTTCCGTATATCAATTCGATGCTCGATGCCTTTAAAGGCTACATCAGCATGGGGTGGGGGCGTTGGACGCAAGCGACACTCTTGACCCTCATGTCTTCCCTTGGCATCATGCTGGCGATGGGGCTTTTGGATATCAAAGGATGGTAATGATGCTTTGGATGACACTTATACTCAATTCCCTTTGGGCGGCGATTCCTTCTGTGGGGTTTGGGATGATTTTCAATGTTCCTCGCTCAGCACTACCATTGTGTGCAGTGGGTGGTGCTTTTACGTATGGCTTTCGAGAGGTACTGATACATAACCATCTCTCCATTGAACTTTCAACGTTTATCGCCACAACGGCGATTGGTATTATCGGTGTTTTTTGGTCCCGTCGTTACGAGATGCCCAGGCCCGTTTATACCGTCCCTTCCATTATTCCTATTATTCCAGGTACCTATGCGTATGAGATGATGATAAGCCTTGTTTCGATGAATACCGATGGCGTGAGTGATGCTTTGCTTTCAAGTTTTATCCAAAATGGATTGCATGCGGTCAGCATTTTATTTGCGATTGCGTTTGGTTTGGTGCTTCCTTCAATGTATTATACCAAGCGTCAAAAACCGATTATTTAGAAAGATTTTTGATTTACATGTAAATGGAGAAATGCGTAGCGGCTAGATAAGCCGCTACGGTGTTTATTGAAATTGATTCAATTTTTGGTTGAGGTTTTCAGAGAGTTTTGAGAGATGATCGGCTGCTGCAGCGATCTCTTCCACACTTCTCGCATTTTGAGATGTAATGGTGTTGATAGTAGAGACCATATCTAAAATTTTATCGGTATCATTCGAAATCTTTCGTGAATTTTGAGCACTGGTACTGACCGATACAACACTGTTTTGCATTACGTGGGTTGTCCCTATGATGGTTGATTCGACACCGCTGGAAACCGTTGAGAGTCTTTGAATGTTTTTCGCATTTCTTCCCATCTGTTCCGAAGAGTCCACGATAGCTTGCACAATGACATTAATCGTCGCATTGATCTCGGTGAGTGAGCTTTGGGTACGTTCAGCGAGTTTTCGGACTTCATCGGCAACAACGGCAAAGCCACGCCCATGTTCCCCGGCACGTGCCGCTTCAATCGCCGCATTGAGCGCAAGAAGATTGGTTTGATCGGCAATATCCGAGATGACGGTTAAGATTTGTTTGACTTGTTCGGCTTCATGGCTCATATGCTCTAGTTTTTGTGCCAGTGCCGTTTCCGCTTCACTTGCTTGATCGACTTGATTACGAAGGGAGATGATCTCATCTTTGGCATGGTTGAGTTTTTTACCCGCATCAATGATCTCTTCTTTCATATTTTCAGAAAGTGTCGCAGTCTCTTGAACAAAGGTTTTGATGCTGTCTATCTCATGTATGGTATTTTCAACAATCGTCGAACTTTGCTCTGCATTTCTTCCTATTTGCATGCTGGTTGTGCTGAGTTCATGAGAAACGGAGGCATTTTCATTGGAAGAGGTTTTAGCATCGACAATGGTGTGTTCAAGTGTTGCTACTAAATCATTGAAGCTATCCACGATCTCTTTAATCTCATTCTTTTTCGCATACGTAATTCTAGACTTAAGCTCTTTGGTGCGTACAAAGTTAGAAATGCTATCGCGTATAAGGTGGACACCTTGCATAATGTTGTTTCGAATGAGAATGCTTAATATGAACACAGAAATCGCAACAATAATCGCAATAATAACCATCATAATGAAGGCACTACCTTTAGTTTCAATGGCAACTTTTGCATCATTGTCTGCCAATTTTTGGTTGTAATCCATGTGTTCCTCGAGAGTTTTTGTAAGCTCTTGTGCAATCGAACGATTGGCAATAAATAAATTTTTTGCTTCGTGTAGCTTATCTTCACTCGCTAACATCAAAATACCATCAACAACACTGCTGTATTGTTTAAAGAGCAGTCCCTCTTTATCATAGAGTTCTTTGTCTTTGGGATCAGAGAGTAAAACTTCATAGCTTTTATAGTCTTTTTCCATCTTGGCTTTAGCAAGAGTATAGCGTTCATTAAGTTTTTTAAATTCATTTTTATCATGAGCCTCAGATGTTGTCATTTCCCATAAAACAATTCTAATACGGTACATTCCTTGCATCAAATCCTTCATAACAAGAATACTGGGTAATGAATTGATATTACAAGTGTTTGCTTTTTCAAAAACTTGATCCATTTTTAAAAGGCTAACACCAAAATTTAAAGATAAACCGAGTAGGGCTATTGTTAACATTGCCATCAACTGTTTTGAAATACTCATGAGACACGCTCCTTTTTTTTTCTTGAGAAGCATGATACATTTTGATTGTGATAATGGCGTTGTAAAAATTTAATGTGAAAAAAGTAGAATTAAAGAAGAGAGATGCTCCTTGGAAGGAGCATCTAAAGAAGATTATTTGTGGGTTAAAACGCGTGTTGCATTGAGAACAGCAATGAGGGCAACGCCTACATCACCAAAGACAGCTTCCCACATCGTGGCAATTCCCATCGCCCCCATGATAAGAATAACACCCTTAACGCCAAGCGCAAAGATGATGTTTTGCCAAACAATGGCATGCGTCTTGTGCGCGATTTTAAGTGCGGTGGCAACTTTGCTGATCTCATCCGTCATAATGACCACATCCGCCGCTTCAATGGCAGCGTCTGAGCCCACCCCTCCCATAGCGATACCAATGTCGGAACGTGCAAGAACGGGTGCATCATTGATGCCATCGCCCACGAAGACGGTTTTGCCTTTGCCCGTTTTGCGCGCCATAATCTCTTCAAGCTTTTCGACTTTTTGATGCGGTAAAAGTTCTGCTTCAACATGGGTGATGCCTAACTCATGGGCGACTTTATCGGCGGAGGCTTTATTGTCTCCTGTGAGCATTACAATGTCTTTGATCCCCAATGCTTTGAGCGCTAAAATGGCTTGCTTGCTGTCCTCTTTAGGGGTATCGGCGATGATGAGGTAGCCTACTAAGAGACCTTCAACCACCACATACACAACGGTGTCAGGTGTGTCGATGATGTCATGCGCAATGGCGTGTTCAAGAAGGAGTTTATGATTGCCTGCAAGAACAGCTTTCCCATCAATAGTCGCTTTGACACCATAGCCTGCAAGTTCTTCATAATCACTCACAATCGCTTCTAAAGGCTCAATATAAGCACGTTTGATGGAGATGGCGATGGGATGGCTTGAGTGCATTTCCGCTAAGGCAGCAAGACGAAGAACATCAACTTCTCCGTAAGCGTTAAGCGCTTTCACAGAGGTAACGCTGAAAAATCCTTTGGTGAGCGTTCCTGTTTTATCGAAAACGACTGTATCGACGCCATTAAGGGCTTCAAGAAAATTCCCCCCTTTGACTAAAATGCCGTTTTTTGACGCCCCTCCAATGCCTCCGAAAAAGCTCAGCGGAATGGAAACGACCAGTGCGCACGGGCAGGAGACAACAAGGAAAACTAAGGAGCGTTGAAACCAGTCGCTTAAAAGCGCGTCTTGCATCAATAACGGTGGCACGAACGCGAGTAGGGCAGCGGAGATGACGACAAGGGGCGTATAGTATTTGGCAAAGGTGGTGATAAATTGCTCGGTTTTAGCTTTTTTGGCCCCTGCATTTTGCACAAGGTCTAAGATCTTAGAAACCGTGGACTCCGAGAAAAGTTTGGTCGTTTCGATGACAATTACACCCGTTTTGTTGATGGTTCCAGAGAGCACATCGTGTCCTACCGCGACCTCTTTAGGCAAAGATTCGCCCGTAAGTGCGGAGGTATCCAGTGTTGAGCGGCCCTCTAAAATGATGCCATCGAGTGGGATTTTCTCCCCGGGTCTGACGATGATGCGACTTCCCAGTGCAACATCACTTGGGTTTAATTTTTGCTCGCCAGTTTCACTTTGCACGTTTGCAAAATCAGGTCTGATGTCCATCAGTTTGGTGATGGATTTGCGAGAGCGATCGACTGCTAAGTCTTGGAAAAATTCACCGACTCTAAAAAAGAGCATTACCGCAACGCCTTCTGGGTACTCTCCGATGCTAAAGGCACCTACGGTTGCAAGACCCATCAAAAAGTTTTCGTCAAAAACATGCCCTTTGAAAAGGTTGGTGACTGCCATGTAGAGGATTTCGCCACCGACAAGGAAAAAGCTGATGAGATAGGTCCAAAACATCAATGGATTGCTCTCATCCATCACAATAGCGGAGATGAAGAGCACCGCACCGATACAAAAGGAGATGAACTGCCATGATTTGAACATCTCCATCATACTCGAATCACCTAAGCCATGGTGGTGGTCATGTTCATCGTGGTCGTGATGTGCATGGGACTCTGGCACAATGGGTTGGCATCTACTGCAACAACTTCCCGTTGTCGCGTCGCATGTTTGGGGTGCTTTTTCACTGAAGTGCATACTCAAATCCTCGTGGTTCTAAAATGTGTTCTAAGCCTTGGTTGAAAATGGTTTTAATGTGTTCGTCATCAAGTGAATAAAAGACGACTTTACCCTCTTTGCGATGCTTAACAAGCCTCGCTTGACGCAAAACACGTAGTTGGTGAGAGATGGAAGAGGGCGTCATATGCAAAAGTTCTGCGATGTCGCAAACACACATCTCCGCTTCAAAAAGCGCTGAGATGATCTTTACACGTGTTGTGTCACCAAAGACTTTAAAGAGTTCGGCTAGGTCGTAAAGCTTCTCCTCTTGGGGCATCTTTTTTCTGACCATTTCGATGACATTTTCATGCACAACATCACAACTGCAAAATTCATCGCTCATCGGTTCCTCCTTAAAATTTATCTAATAAATGTTCATATGAACAACTGCTCATATATTAAAACAACTCAAATTAGAGAAAGCTTAAAATGATAGGCAGACTCAAAAAGTTTTTACATGTAAAGAAAAAGAGAAGGAAAAAGTTGAAAGGTTACTGCGACCCTTTATGGTATTTTAGATTAGCGTATATGCTTGTTGATCTTTACAATACTCTTCACCTGAGATGATTTTCCAGCCAATAATAGTTCTTGTCTCATCACCCCTTTTAACTAGATAACCAAAAGTACATCCTTTTGGATATTCTACAGGATAAATATCATACTCTTCATCATAGATTTTTTTTCTATCTCTCAAGCCAGGGTATAGTTTGTGTCCTATACTTAAATCACGATCTTTTTTAAAAACTTCATAAGTAGTGGGTCCCATATAACACCCTGAAACTATAAACATTATTGTGAATAGGAATATATGACTTTTTATCATTTAGAGTATCCTCTATTTTCTTCTTTTTGAATATAGTTTACCTGAAAATAAGGGTTAGTGTTAAATTTGTAAGGTTTATATGTAAAAAAAAGAGGCAAAAAGTTGAAAGATTCGCTCCTTTTGTAAGGATAATCCAAAAATTGCTCGGATGAAACTAAGTTGGCAATTTTTGGATTGAGTGAAAGGACGTTTATGGCTAAACTATCTCTCATCAACCCCAAAGGAGATCAGATGAGTTATATTAACAATGATCGTTTAGCCACTGCCGATGATGCTGTTTTTAAAATTTTGCACAATGAGTTTGACAGGCAAGCCACGCATCTTGAAATGATCGCGAGTGAGAATTTTACCTCGCGTGCGGTTCTGGAAGCAACGGGAAGCATTTTTACCAATAAATACGCCGAGGGTTACCCACACAAGCGGTATTACAACGGTTGTGAATGTGCCGATGAGGTCGAACAACTTGCCATTGACAGACTGTGTGAGATTTTTGGATGTGCTTATGCCAATGTACAACCCCATTCGGGTAGTCAAGCCAATGGGGCGGTGTATGCGGCACTTTTGAAGGCAAACGATAAATTATTGGGTATGGATTTACAGCAAGGTGGTCACTTAACGCACGGTGCGAAAGTGAGTTTTTCGGGTAAAAATTATCAATCGTTTAGCTATGGTGTCGATGCAAATGGTTATATTGATTATGCCAAGGTTCTGGAAATTGCGAAGATTGTTAAGCCTAAGATGATCGTATGCGGTGCTTCGGCGTATGCGCGTGAGCTTGATTTTGCCAAGTTTCGAGAAATCGCGGACGCGGTGGGTGCGATTTTATTTGCTGACATCGCGCACGTTGCAGGACTTGTCGCCGCGGGTGAGCATAGGAGCCCGTTTCCACATGCGCATATCGTCACCTCGACAACGCATAAAACATTGCGTGGTCCTAGGGGTGGTGTTATTATGACAAACGATGAAGCGCTTGCGAAAAAGATCAACGCGGCTATTTTCCCAGGCATCCAAGGTGGTCCGCTGTTACATGTCATTGCGGCAAAAGCGGTGGCGTTTGGTGAAGTGTTAAAGCCAGAGTGGAAAGCGTATGCGAAGCAAGTCAAACGCAATGCCAGCGTTTTGGGCGAGGTTTTGCTTGAGCGAGGCTTTAATTTGGTCAGTGGTGGAACCGATAACCACTTGATTTTGGTATCATTACTCAATAAGGATTATTCAGGCGAAGAGGCGAGCACCGCCTTAGAAAACGCAGGTATAACCGTGAATAAAAACAGTGTTCCTAACGATACGAGAAGTGCAAAGTTGACCTCAGGTATCCGCATCGGATCTGCGGCATTAACGACGCTGGGTATGAAAGAAAAAGAGTTTGAGGTAATCGCGCACCGCATTTGCGATGTGTTGGAAAATAGAGACAATTTAGCGTTACATGTAAAGATCAAAAAAGAGTTGGTGGCACTTTTGAAAAATTTCCAAGTGTACGATTGTGCCACGTATTAAATGACAAAATGACGAAGGAGGGGTGAGATGAGAGAGATGGAAGTGTTGCATACCAATTATCAGCTGATTGAAAAAGCGATTAAATATATCGATGCACATTTTAAAGAACAGCCCTCCATCGATGTGATTGCCAGCAGTATCGGCATGAGCAAGTACCATTTTATTCGCGTGTTTAAAGAGTATGTGGGCGTGACACCCAAACAGTTCTTGCACTCGGTGACCCTCAATTACGCCAAAGAGCACATCAAAGAGTCCAAGTCCATTTTAGACAGCACGCTTGACATTGGGCTCTCCAGTGTGAGTAGGCTACATGAGCTTTTTGTCAATTTGATCGGTGTGACACCCAAAGAGTGGCGCGAAAAAGGTAAAGATGTCATCATTACGTATGGTTTTGGCATCACCCCTTTTGGAGAAGCACTGATCGCTTATACCGATAAGGGCATTTGCTATTTAGGGTTTATTGACCAAAATAAAGAGGCGATTTTTACACGGTTTCAAGAGCTTTGGGAAAATGCGAATTTGGTGCATGATGATCTCAAAGCGCAGACCTATTTGGAAAATATTTTCATCAACAATCAAAAATACAATCTCTTGGTCAAAGGAACGAACCTTCAGATCAATGTTTGGAAAGCGCTTTTGAACCTTCCCAATGGGGCGGTGACAACGTACCAAGACATTGCCAATTTTATTGAACAGCCTAAAGCCGTGCGCGCCGTTGCGAGTGCCATTGGGAAAAACCACATCGGCTATCTCATCCCGTGTCACCGTGTCATTGCAAAAAGTGGGGCGATGAGCGGGTACAGTTGGGGAATTGAGCGTAAAAAAATCCTGATTGCGTATGAATCAACGCACAAGCAAAATGCTACAGAATTTAAAATCGCAACCGCTGAGGATATCCCCAGTATCTGCCAATTCCTGCATACAGTTTCCGAAGCAAAAGAGCCTGCACCTAGTCCGATGAAAGTTCTCTCAGAGAGGATTCAAAACGAGAGTACGCACGCGCTTTTTCTTGCGATACACGAGCAAAAAATAGTCGGTCTCTTATCTCTCCTCTACAGCGCATCGCTTCTCAAAGGAGAGAAGAGCGCTTTACTCGAAGAGATGATGGTCGATCAAGCGTACACCGATGATCAGATTGAGCAAGCATTGCTTGACTATGTCATCGCTCATTGCAGAAAAATAGGGTGCAATGAACTGCGTCTCTTGGCACAAGAGAGATCGGTGTATAAGGCAGTAGGATTTGAAAATCACAGAAAGCTATTGTAATGGAGTATATGCCCTAAATACTCCCAAAACGTACCAAAAACATTTTACATGTAAAGCGTTACGCGGCGAGTTTAAGCTTCTGTTCGCTCTCTTCTACGGTGATTGTCGTATGCTCTTGGTGTAAAAATTTGGAGAGAAGTTTGGTGAGGGTACGTGAAATGTCGAAAAGCTCTTCGGCTACGCTAGCGACGGCTTGACCATTGCCTCGGTTGGTAACACTCAGTGCTAATGTCTCTTGCATTTGACCTATGAGGGTGTTGACATTGTGTGAAACGGTGTGCGAGAGGGTGACGGCTTGGTTGGCAACGTCAAGCGAGTGGGTGATCTCTTGTTGCGAGTTGGCTGCCATTTGCCCTAATGTTGCCATACGTTTGCTGGTGTCTTCCATAAGATTGCCAACGTGATTGAGTCGTTTGGTGTTGCTTCCTACCCCTTCAATAATATGTTTAACAATCACATCAATGTTTCCTAAACTCTCTTGGGTTCGTTCCGCCAACTTTCGTACTTCATCCGCTACAACGGCAAATCCGCGTCCATGTTCCCCCGCTCTGGCTGCTTCGATGGCGGCATTGAGTGCTAAAAGGTTGGTTTGCTCCGCAATTTCATCGATGAGTGTAAAGACGTTTTTCATCTCATCAACCTGTTTGGTCAGTTCTCTCATCTGTTGATTGACAGTTGTTTGTTCATGTTTGCTCTCTTGAACATCGTTGTGCAACGCTTCCAAATCTTTCATAAAATGTTCCATAACACCCATGTTTTGCTTTAGCACATCTCTGGTTTGAGCGCTCACTCCTTCGGATTCACTCAGGGTTTGTTTAAGGGAAGAGATGGGCTTTTGCATCGTTTCGATGTTACTCTCTTGCGCATGAATGGTTCCTAGAAGTGTTTGAGAGGTTTTTTGCAAACGTTGTGCGGAGTTATGGGCATGTTGTCCAATATCGGAGATACGAATAATCGTCTGCTCCACATTGGTAAACACCGAGCTAATGACCCGCGCGATGCCATCAAGTTCATCTTTGTTTTCAGCAACGGTTTTGATTTTTTGGCGAAAATCTATATGGTTAGCATCTTCGATGACGGTTTGCAAGTAATCTCTCATCGTAATGGTTTCAATGACGATAAGGCGAATGGCAAGCAGTAAAAAGAACAAAGTTGCCATAAAAAACAGAGCGGCAATGACGAGGTAAAAGGTAGAGGTGTGATTGTTGTCATGGAGTTCTTTGAGTGCTTGATTGCTCTTTTCAAGTTCCGTGGTGTCTCGTAAAAGATTGGTATTCAGACGGGTAAGATTGGTTTTGACCCCCGCCATTGCGAGAATCGTTTTTTCATTGAACGAGAGCGCTTCTTCGATGATTTTACCCGTAATATCTTCAATCACCAAAGCGATATCACGCACGGCATCTTCATTGGGGTTGGTTCGCATGACTTCTGCCAAAATACTAAATTGCCCAGCATACGGTGCGACGAAAGGGTGTTTGCCCGCAGTGGTGTTTTGCCATGCCACAAGATCGTCCATTAAACGCTCTAATTTTCGCTGTTGGGAAGGTTTAAAGTTAAGCGTTGTGAGTTCATTGCGAATGTTCCGCAAGGTTGCGAGGTCATTGTAAAGTGTGCCGACCTCTTTGGCTTTTGTCTCGAGGTTAGAGAAGTCTTGAATCGTCATGGCATTGACGTTGGTGGTCTCTTCAAGATTGGTTTTGAGGGTTTGCGATTGCGTGATTTGTTCATCAAAAAAATGTTGAGAGTGCACGTAACTCATCGTATAAAGAACGACCATGACGAGAAAAGAGACAAAAATGGTTAAAAATCCAAGGTAAAAACGATGCGCGATACTCACGTGCTTTAAGAGTGTAACGATAGCTGATGGCATATCAATCTCCAGATTAAAAAACTTTACGTAGTGTAAAGTAATTTTATTTCAAAAGGGTTACCACAGATGAAAAAATACGCAGTCGTGTATCTAAATCGTGATACATTCAAGAGTATAATGTCACACAGCTTTTTAAAGGGGAAGACATGTCATTTAAGGGAAAAGTCATTGGAGCAATCTCTGTTCTAATGTTTTTGAGTTTGAGTATCTTTAGTTTTATCAGTTATTTTGATACCAAGAAGAATAGTATTATTCAAATCGAAACAACGCTACATATGGCGTCACAATCATTGGCAGATTACATTGATTTGTGGATTAGCACAAAGAAAAATGGTGTTGAAAGTACAGCACGTTTCATGCAAGATATTGACTTGATGACACCCAATGATCTTATCGCTAAACTCCAAGAAACAACCAAAATGTTGGGTGCGATGGACTCTTATGTCGGCTTAGAAGATGGGAGCATGACGCTGGGATCGGGTTCAAAACTACCTGCGGGGTATGACCCTCGTATCAGACCATGGTATGTGAAAGCCAAAGAGACAGGACAGCTCGGTATTACCGATGTGTATATAGATGTAACAACCAACAAGCCAATCGTAACGATCATGGCACCCATTATACGAGAAAAAGTGCTTATAGGTGTTTTTGGTGTGGATATTAGCTTAGATGCATTGGTAAAAGCCATTAGCAATGTCAATTTCAATGGAGGTTATGGCACTTTACTGGACAGCAAAGGGATTATTATTGCGCATCCGGATGCCAAACTTCTAGGAAAAGATTTTAGTGTCATTGCCCCTGATGTTGCCAAAAAATTTGGTACACAAAAAGAAGGTCTTGTCTACTATACCTATCAAGGTGATGAAAAAATCTTCTCGTATAATTCACCTGTTGAGTCACCATGGAAAATGGGTATTATTTATGATAAAAACATTGCGTATAGTTTTTTAAATAAACAGATGAGCGAGTTGTTTATCGCAGGACTTATCATGTTGGTCATCTCTATTGGCATTATGATTTTTCTGATCAAAGCGTTATTGAAACCACTGGATGATCTGAACCGTGTTGTTAAAGAGCTCTCGAGCAATGAGGGTGATCTTAGACACAGACTTACAACGACTTCCAACGATGAGTTCGCTCAAGTGTCGGACAATATCAATAAATTTATTGAAAAGTTGCATGAGATTGTCAAAAGTTCAAAAACAATTAGCAATGAAAATGCTTCGATTTCCGAAGAGCTTTCACGCACAGCTTCCGAAGTTGTACGCAATGTGGACAGCGAGTCTCGCATTATGAATACGACCAAAGAAGAGGGTATCGCGTTGGTGAAAAGTCTTGAAACCTCTGTGGGCAAAGCGAAAAGTTCTCAAGAGGCACTGAGTCAAACGCAACATGACATTGTCGAAGTGAAGAGTAAAGTAGAGCAACTTGAAACCACGATGCAAGCAACCGCGGCGAAAGAGCAAAGTTTGGCAGAGCGATTAAACAACGTGAGCCATAATGCCAATGAAGTCAAAGAGGTCCTTGGCGTAATTCGTGACATTGCGGATCAGACCAACTTACTCGCACTCAATGCCGCCATTGAAGCAGCGCGAGCGGGTGAACATGGGCGCGGTTTTGCTGTTGTGGCGGATGAAGTGCGAAAGCTGGCTGAGCGCACGCAAAAAAGCCTTGTGGAGATCGACGCGACGATCAATGTGGTGGTTCAATCCATCATGGATGCCAATACAGATATCTCGCAAAATGTTCATGAAGTTCAAGCCCTTGCGACCATTACAGCAGATCTTCAAGTGGGAATGAACAATGTCGCTTTGATTATTCATTCAACCATTGATGAGAGTCACTATACCGTGAGTGATTTTATTGATACTTCGTCCAAAATCAAAAAAATCGTGGATGCGATTGAGCAAATTCATAGCATCTCCAAAGAAAATGTAACTAGCATCGATAATGTTTCCACCGCAAGTGAACATTTACACGTCATGACTGAAAACCTCAATAACGAACTGGGTAAGTTTAAGTCGTAACACTTTTTTCTTCTTTTGCCCAAGTAGTGTGTCACTGCTTGGGCATTTTAAGCTTCGAGCATGTAAAATCTTTGTAAAAAACAAAGAGTATGCATGCTAAACAAAGAAGACCTCAAAGGACTCTATGTCCTCACCGACGCAACACTCACTCCCGATGAGACGATGCTTGAACAAATAGAGCGTGTTTTAAAATCAGGTGTGCGTGTGATTCAATACCGCAATAAATATGCCACTGCCGAAGAGGCTGAGAAACAGTGCATCAGACTTCAAGCTTTGTGTGATGTGTATGAAGCCATTTTTATCATTGATGATCGTTTGGATATCGCGTATAGAATCAATGCTGATGGTTTACATGTAGGCGAAGATGATGTGAGTTACGAAGAAGCCAGAGCGCTACTCGGAGACGATAAAATCATTGGTGTTTCCTGTTATGGCGATATTGAGCGTGCGAAAAAATACGCCAATCTTGGAGCCGACTATGTCGCGTTCGGCTCCTTTTTCCCTTCCCCTACAAAACCTCATGCCAAGGTTGTATCTCCTGAAATACTCCAAAGTGCCAAAGAACAACTCCGTGTGCCTATTTGTGCGATTGGAGGGATTAATGAGAACAATATTGAGCTACTCTCTTGTTACGATATTGCGATGTATTCACTCATTAGTGCTGTCTATAAAGAGGATGCGATTGAGGAAAATTTAGAAAAATTACACGCAAAAATTTAGAGGAGCGGGCATGGTTTTAGAAAAATTTGACGTCTCCATCACCAATGCGAGTAAAGGCATGGCATTGATGCTGATATTGTGGCATCATCTTTTTTATGAGAAGCCAGAAGCGGGTTTGATCGTTTTTCAAATAGCGCTTTTAGCCAAAGTGTGTGTGGGCATCTATGTGGTACTCAGCGGTTACGGCTTAGCAGAGTCCGTGAAAAAACGAGGGCTCGCACTAGGGGCATTTTACAAGCGACGTTTGCTAAAACTTTATATGAACTATTGGTTAATCGCGCTTATTTTTGTCCCCATTGGGGCATGGTTTATGGGCAGAACACTTTCAAGTGTTTACGGCGAGCATGTGTTTCAAGGCTTTGTCATTCAAATGCTAGGGCTTCAAATGTTTACGTGGGTCAGTTATGGGTATAACGCGACATGGTGGTTTATGAGTCTTATCATCGTGTTGTATGTTATTTTCCCTTTGGTCTATCCGCTGACCAAAAAATACCATCTTTGGTTTTTAGCATTTACCGCATGGCTTATGTTTGTCCCTATCCCTTTGGTCAATGACTGGATATTTCCCTTTGCCGTGGGTGTTTATCTTTCGCAAAAAGATGGCTTTGTCAAATTGCTCATCTGGTTGGACAAGCAAGGAAAAGGTCGCTTTATAACGCTTCTGATTTTAACCGCATGTGTCGCATGGTACCGACAAAATGGCTGGTTATTTGACAGCACCCGAGCCGATACTGTTTTTGCGATTTTACTGATTCTTTGGACAACAGAGCTTGTGGTCTTTTCATCTTTTGCAAAAAAAGCGCTTGAGTTTATAGGGATTCATTCGTTTAATATTTTCTTATTTCATACCTTCATTTACTACTACTATTTTCCTGATTTTATCTATAGCTTCAAATATCCAGTGCTCATTTTTGCCGTTCTTTTGGTTATTTGTTTGATTATTTCTGTAGGAATAGAGAGTTTCAAGAAGAAAATTGGGTTTGATAAATTGATCTAAAAAGCGTCTCCAATCTGCACAGCGAAACGCGCATGTGCAGGCTGGATGTGTTTTACATGTAAACGGTTTATTGCGCCGTTTTTTGTACAGATTTTTGACTTAAATGGTTAAACTCAGCACTCTCGACCCATGTTTCAGGAGCGCTTACATACTCGACCAAGTTTTCTAAAAGCACCATATGGGCATGTTCCTCTTCCGCAATGCGTAAAAATGCCTTCTTCTGTTCACCTTCATCAAGCATCAGTGCTTTTTCGGTGTAGAATTTATAACTGCTCTCTTCAGAACGCAAAGCACTTCTGTAGAGGTCTATAAGATCTTCCGTAAAACAGGGTACTTGGTTGAGTGCTTGCATCTTTTCAAATGTATTTTTGGTATGTTTAAACAGATCGATACTGGGTACCGTTGGAATAGCTTTATTTTGATTCATGCTGTCAAAAATATGATAGTGTTTGACCTCTTCTTCAGCGAGCATCGTCCATATGGACTTTAATCCTGCATCATCGGTTTTTGTCGCAAGCTCTCTGTAGTAGCGCTCACCATCTTTCTCAACTTTCATTGCGTATTCATAAACATTCATGGCATACCTCCTTGGTCATATAGTATAGTTATAGGTAATCTAGGATAAAAAGCGGTTAAAAAATTCGTCTTAATCTAAGATGAGCAGTAAAACCATAAAAAAGTGGAAAGTCGATCCACCTAAGACAAAAAAGTGCCAAATCGCATGATTGAGGTAAAGTTTTCGCCAGACATAAAAAATAACCCCTACCGTGTAGGTGACACCACCTGCCACGAGAAGCCATAAAGTCAGCGTGTCAAGATTGACAATCAGTGTTTTAAACACTCCCACAACCATCCATCCCATTAAGATATACAAAATCACAGAAGGGCGACGAAAGCGATGCGGAAAAAAGAGATTGAGCGCAACGCCAACTGCTGCAATAGCCCACGCAATACCAAAAAGCACCCATCCCTTAAGTCCGGTAATTCCCAATAAGCTAATAGGCGTGTACGTCCCTGCGATAAGAACGTAAATGGCACAATGATCTATTTGTTGCAAAATGGATTTGGTCTTAGGCAAACAGATAGCGTGATAGAGCGTTGAAGCACCATACATGAAAATCAAGGAGAGTCCAAAGACAATCGCACTCGCAATTTTGGCGCCATCACCACTTTGTCCAGCAAAGACACACAAAATGCTAAGCGCGCTGACACTCAGCAACAGCCCAATACCATGCACCGTACTATGCCAAATCTCTTCGATTGGAGAGTATGAATGCGTGTTTTCCATAAGCACTCCTTTATCATTTTGAATCTATTATACTCTCTAATAGTCAATAGTTTTTCTACCCATACGCTTTTCATATTTTGGGAGTAGAGTCTAAGCCATTTGTCAGTACAATGGCGCATCAAAAAATTTTACATGTAAAAGGAAATGGTCATGCTTGAGCTTCAAACCCTTATCCTGTTTGTCAGTGCTTCAACCTTACTTGCCTTAGCTCCAGGCCCCGATATTCTCTTTGTTTTAACGCAATCTATGAGCAAAGGAAGTCGCTCTGGCATTGTGATTGCTCTTGGACTTTGCAGTGGGCTTGTTTTTCATACCACCGCAGTGGCATTGGGTGTTGCCGTGATTTTTCAGACCTCTGTTTGGGCATTTGACCTTCTGAAATTCGTGGGTGCCGCGTACCTTCTCTACCTTGCTTTTATGGCATTTAAAGACGCGAGTAAACGTAAACTGGAATCTTCCAAAAGTCAACTCAGCCTCCTGTCACTTTACAAACGTGGCATTTTGATGAACATCACCAACCCAAAAGTTTCCATCTTCTTTTTAGCCTTTTTACCTCAATTTACCAACCCCGAAGTGGGCAATGTCACAGGGCAGATTTTTACGTTAGGAGCGTTGTTTATGCTTAGTGCTTTTGGTGTCTTTACAGTGGTTTCGCTCTTAGCAGGACGCGTGGGTGCATGGTTTAGCAAAACAAAAAATGGCGAGAAAATCTTGAACCGTGTTGCAGGCACAATCTTTGCCGCTTTGGCCATTAAATTAGCGTTAACATCACGATGAAAAAGTCTCAACTCTTAGCCGTCATTCTTGCACTTTTTGCGGGAGTGTTACTTATCGAAATTTTTTTACAAAATATTTTAGGCTCATAAAAAATATCATACGTTTGTTCATTTTAGCTGTTACGATTAAGCAAAACTTATACGAACGGAGTACGCATGAAAATAGGTCTTTTTATACCCTGTTTTATGAATGAGTTATACCCAGAAGCCTCGATGGCAACACTCAAAGTGTTGGAAAATTTAGGCTTAGATGTGGAGTATCCGCTAGAGCAAACCTGTTGTGGGCAAGCGCAAGCCAATACGGGGTGTGCGAAAGAGACGGCCGTTCTTGCCGAGCGCTTTTTTAAAATCTTTAAAGACTACGACTACATCGTCGCTCCCAGTGGAAGCTGTGTGAGCATGGTTCGTCACAACTACGCTCAATTTTTAGAAGGACGCGATGGCTTTGAACGTATGCGCTCGCATACCTTCGAGCTGATCGAATTTCTACACGATGTCATCAAACCTACCTCTATGAATGCTACCTTTCATCACAAAGTTGGCATTCACAACAGCTGTCATGCACACCGAGAACTTGGACTTGCAAGCATGAGTGAGAAAAATGTACCCGAATTTTCCAAAATCAAAAATCTACTCGATAAAGTTGAAGGTATCAGTTACTCAGAACTGACACGTAAAGATGAGTGTTGCGGTTTTGGTGGAACCTTTGCCATCACTGAAGAGGCGATGAGTATTGCGATGGGACGCTCACGATTGCAAGATCATCTTGATGCAGGCAGTGAATACATCACTGGCGTGGATATGTCCTGTTTAATGCACATGCAAGGGGTCATTGATCGCGAAAAGATGCCACTTAAAACCATTTATATCGCCCAAATTTTAGCAGGAGATCTCCAATGAGCCACAACCATCCTGAACTTGCCGATAAATTTGCCAGTAACGTAGAGCGTATGAAATGGCATGACAAAGCACTCTGGTTTGTCCGTGTCAAACGTGATACGCAAGCGAAAAGTTTAGAGGAGTGGGAAGAGCTTCGCAATACTGCCGATAAAATCAAATCGCATACGCTGTCGCATTTAGATGCGTATCTTGAGCAGTTTGAAAAAAATGCTCTTGCGCGAGGTATTCGTGTGCATTGGGCTAAAGATGCGAAAGAGCATAATGACATTGTCCTCGATATCTTACGCTCCAAAGGTGTGAAGATGATCGTTAAGAGCAAGTCTATGCTCACGGAAGAGTGTCATCTTAACCCTTACCTTGAAAAAAATGGCATTGAAGTGGTCGATACGGATCTTGGCGAGCGCATCGTGCAACTTAGAAACGAGCCACCTTCTCACATCGTGCTCCCCGCGATTCACCTCAAAAAAGAGGACGTTGGAACCACGTTTGAGAAGTTTCTCAATACCCAAAAAGGCAATTCCGATCCAACTTATTTGACCCGTGCGGCACGTGCGCATTTACGTGAAAAATTTGTGGGTGCAGACGCGGCAATGACCGGTGTCAACTTTGCCATTGCCGAAACGGGAGGCATCGTGGTCTGTACCAATGAAGGCAATGCCGATTTGGGCGCAAGTTTACCCAAGCTTCATATCGCGTGTATGGGCATTGAGAAGATTATTCCTCGCCTCAAAGATCTCAGTGTTTTCACGCGCCTTCTCGCACGCAGTGCAACCGGTCAACCGGTCACAACCTACACATCACATTATCATGGTGCGGTGGAAGGTGGCGAGATGCACGTGGTCATTGTTGACAATGGCCGAACAAAAATCCTTGCCGATAAACGTTATGTCAAATCCTTGCAGTGCATCCGCTGTGGCGCTTGTCTCAATACCTGCCCGATTTACCGCAGAAGTGGTGGGTACAGTTACGGCTATGTGATTCCAGGACCCATTGGTTCAACGTTGGCTCCAAGTCGTGACTTGAAAAAGTATTACAGCTTGCCGTTTGCCTGCTCACTCTGCTTTTCATGTTCCAACGTCTGCCCTGTTAAAGTGGATTTAGCCGATCAGCTCTACTTGAAGCGCCAAGATGTGGTCGATGCGGGGTATCTAAGTCCCCTCAAACACAATGCGCTTAAAATGGCAACATGGCTAATGTGTCGTCCGAAACTGATGGACTTTGCAGGATTTATGGCACGCAAAATGGTCCCTCTTTTGCCTCGTGCTCTGGTGTATTCAAAATTCAATCTCTGGGGAAAAAATAGGGAACTTCCCTCTTTCCCAAAAAACAGTTTTAAAGAACTTTACAAAGCAAAAAAGGGTATCAAATGAGTTCACGCGAAGCCATTTTAAAAGCGATCAAAGAGGCAAAACCTCAGAGTACTGAAAGTGCCCTTCCTGAGGTCAATATTCTTCACACCACCTATGATGATTTGGACGCAAAATTTGCAACAACGCTTGCAGGTGTGGGTGGAAATGCTGTTCATTTGGACTCTTTAATCACAGTCGATAGCTACATTAAAGAGCATTACAAAGAAGCAACTGTCATTGTTTCGACCGTAGAAGGTTTGTCAACCACCACCAAAGAGCTGAATGCAACGGATGATCCACATACGCTTAAAGATGTGGATTTGGCAATCATCAAAGGTGAATTTGCCGTAGCGGAAAATGGAGCGGTGTGGATTAAAGAGGCAAATGCAAGGCATCGTGCACTCTACTTCATCGCTCAAAAATTGATGATTATTGTTCCCAAAGGTGAAATCGTACACAGCATGCATGAAGCCTATACACGGGTGAATTTTGATGATAAAGACGTGTTTGGACTCTTCATCAGCGGACCTTCGAAAACTGCTGACATCGAGCAGTCTTTGGTCATTGGTGCGCATGGTGCGACTGAGGCGTGTGTCGTATTTTTATAATTTTTGATACGCTCTGAGGGCACAGCCCCCAGAGCTACGCTAGGCGCTGTGCCGCTGGAATGTGTATCGGTATTTAGGCTTTACATGTAAAGCTTAAAGCAGGCTCTCTTTCGCGCGAAAGCGTGGGAGTTGAGAGACGATAATACCTCCAAAGATGACAAAGCTTGCCATCATCTCTGTTTCGCTTAACACTTCACCCAAGAAAATATAGGCTAGAAGAACCGTAAAAACGGGGATGAGATTGACAAAGACCGAAGCGCGTGAGACTTCGATGCGGCTTAACGCTAGGTTAAACATGCCATACCCTCCAAGTGTCACCACAATGCCAAGGTAACACATCCATCCAAAGGCATCCCATGTGAGGTTGATCGGTACGCTCCATGTCTCCCATACGGCTAAGGGGAAGAAGAAGAGGGTTCCGATAAAGGCTTGCATTGCGGTTAAAAAGAGGGCAGAGAATCGTTGACTCAAATAGCGCACCGAGATGGCATACCATGTTCCACAGACCATCGCACAAAATTCTAAGAAGTTTCCTAAAAGTGGGTTACTGGCATGCTCACTGCTTTGTGCGCCAAGGCTGAGCCAAACAGCACCCGCAACGGCTAAAGCAGAGCCTATCACCACACGTTTACTCAGGTACTCTTTGAGTACAAAACTCGCAGCAATCGCTGTCATAAGAGGCATCATGGACGTAATCATACCCGCTTGTGAAGCGGTGGTCAGTTGCAACGCTTTGGCTTCAAAAACGAAGTAAAGACAGGGTTCAAAAAAGGTGAGCAGAAGAATGTATTTGATATCTTTTTTCGTAAATTCAAGTGTGCGAAACCCTTTGATGAAATAGACAAAACAGAGGCTTGCAATGAGCATACGACCAAACATCAAACTCATAGGTCCAAGCGGGTCTAAAGCGGCTTTAAAGGCTATAAAGGAACTCGCCCATGTGATCATGGCAATCAGTAAAAAGACAATACCAATCAAATCAATACGTTCTTGCTTCATTCTGTAATCTCTCTTTTAAAAATGTGCGCCATTGTACAGTGAATTTACTAAACCAACGATAATTTATGTACAATGAAGCCATGGAACTCTTTAACGTACGCAATCTCATTCTTATCATTCTCCTCATTGTTGGCATTAATTACTATAAAAGTACGCAAGAGATTAATGCTCAAAACCTCTCCTTACCCCTTGATACCAAAATACTTGCATTTGGCGACAGTCTTACGTACGGTTACGGTGTCACACGCGATAAAAATTACCCAACCATGCTGGGGGATATTTTACATGTAAACGTTATCAATGAAGGGATTAACGGGGAGATGAGTGAGCAGGGCTTAGCAAGGCTTTCCGCTGCTCTGGCACGTCATAAGCCTGACATCTTGGTGCTCTGCCATGGTGGCAATGATATTTTGCGCAAGAAAGATTTGACACAAACGAAAAATAATCTCAACGCAATGGTTAAAATGGCGAAAGAGAAGGGCGTTTATGTCCTCTTAGTCGGCGTGCCAACCTTTGATATTTTGAATTTCAATGTGCCTTCGTTTTACTACGAAGTGGCAAAAGAAAATGGCATTGAGATCGAAGATAGTAGCCTTAAAAAAGTTATGGATGGTGAAAATCTTAAATCTGACCAAGTCCATCCCAATGAGCAAGGCTACGAGTTGATGGCGAAAAATATCGCTAAAATACTTAACGATGAGTATCACCCATCAGCGAAATCGTTTTAAAAGTCCCTTTAAATACTCTTCCGCCAACGTAGCAATCTCCTCTTCGGTGAGTGTAATGGGTTCTGTTTGAGAGGGGATATTGTTTAAAAGGACAGCAAGCTGTGTGCAGGTTTTAAAAAGCTCTTCAGGGCTCATAGAAACCATGACCTGTAAAACATCTTGGGGAAGATTTCGGGGCTCTAACTGGTGAAGTGCTGTAAGGTTGGCTAAAAAAGTTTCAATAGTAGGATGCAAACGTTTTTCCTTGTTAATTTTTTTGTGTGCAATTATGCCACATTCTTCGTTTATCTGCTTCACTAATCTTGCCATATAAGCATTTTTTGGCTCGCTTAGCGTTACAATCAAAGCTACTCTGATTAAGGGGCTTTGCATGAGCATGTACGACCTTGAGGCGTTTTTACGCTCCATCCATCCGTTTCAACTGCTTTCCAAAACCGAGATTGCCAAAGCCATTGGTGCGATGAATATCGCCTATTACAAAAAAGAGACCTTGCTTCTCTCACCTTTAAAACCGTCTGAATTTTTGTACATTATCATCAAAGGCGAAGTAGGGGAGTTTAGTGAAGAAGAACTGCTTAAAGTTTACAGCAAATCCAACTCGTTTGATGCGGATGCACTCATTTATTCTAAAAGTGAAAGCAGTTTTAAAGTGCTTGAAGAGCTTATCTGTTATGAGCTCAAAAAAGAGGATTTTCTCTCCCTTTTGGACTCCAATGCGGCGTTTAAAGCCTACTTCATTCAAGACCTTGCCAATAAAATACAATCGGCCAAAGCCAAAGAATACACCACCGAACTTTCAGGTTTTATGATGGCACGCGTGCAAGACAGTTACTTGCATGAGCCGACCATTGTTGAAAAAGAGTGCTCCATTATGGACGCGCTGAAGCAGATGGATGCCAAAAAAAGCAACTGTATCATCGTTCGCAACGGCGATGGGTATGAGTACGGCATCGTCACGGACAGCATCGTGCGACAACATGTGCTTTTTACGGAGTACGATAAACATGCCGCGATTGGTCCTATCGCGCTTCATCCCATCATTACCATCGAAGCCGATGACTACCTTTTTAACGCATTGCTGGCTTTTACGAAGCACTCCATTAAACGCCTTATCGTCACACGCGATGGCGAGATTATCGGCATTTTGGAGCAACTGGACTTGCTCAGTTACTTTGCTAATCACACCTATTTGGTCGCCGTTCAGATTCGCAAAGCGACCACCATCGAAGAGCTTAAACAAGCCAGCAGTGATCTCATCAACATCGTTAAAAAATTACATGTAAAAGGGACGAAAGTTGATTATATTGCCAAACTGATCTCTGAAATTAATGAGAAGATTTATGAAAAACTCTATGCGATGATTCTGCCTCCAGAGCTTACTCAAAAAGCGTGTTTGGTTGTGATGGGCAGTGAAGGGCGCAAAGAACAACTGCTTAAAACCGATCAAGACAATGCTTTGATTATTGATGACAGCATGGATGCGCGCCTTTATGAGCCGTACATGCAGCGCTTTACCCAAACGCTCATCGAGTTTGGTTTTCCGCGCTGTGAGGGAAACATTATGGTTTCCAATCCATACTGGTGCAAACACTGGAGCGCGTACCAAAAAGAGATCGTAAGGTGGTTTGATGCTCCCACCATGGAAGATGTGATGAACCTTGCGATCTTTTTCGATGCCATCCCCGTGGCAGGAGATGTGTCGATGCTGCGTAAGCTCAAAGAAGAAGTGTTTGAGCATGTGGAAGAGCAGAGTCCTTTTTTAGCGAACTTTGCCAAAGCCGCGACGGCGTTTGAAACACCTATCGGCATTTTTACAACGCTTATTTCGGAAAACAATAAAATCGACGTCAAAAAAGGGGGCATCTTTCCCATCGTTCAAGGGGTGCGTGCCCTTGCGTTGGAGCATAAGATTGAGCCGACCGATACGGTGACACGCATCAAAAAACTGGCAAAAGTAGAGGTCATCGACAGCGATTTTTCAGGCGCACTCATTGAAGCACTCGACACACTTTTGAACTTGCGTCTCAAAGAACGCTTGGCGCGAGGTGAGGACAAAGGACTTGATAACTTTGTGAACATCGAAAATCTCAACCAATTAGAGCTAGAGCTTCTCAAAGACAGCTTCAAAATCGTCAATAAATTTAAGAAGTTTTTGACGCATCACTTTAAACTCTCGATGGTCAGCTAATGTTCGCCTCTTTTTTTGCCAAACGCAATGCAAGGAAGCTCAATGATGAGCAGTACCGCTTTTTATTTGAAGAAGCCCCCGAAGACGAGGTCGTGGTGTTTGACACCGAAACCACAGGACTCAACCCCAAAAAAGATGAGATTCTCTCTATTGGCGCAGTAAAACTCAAAGGCAATAAAATCTTAATGTCCCAAAAGTTCGAACTCTTTGTCAAACCCACACGGGAGGTGGGCGAACAGAGCATCAAAATCCATCAGATTCGCAATATTGACCTAGAAAATGGATGCGAAGCACGCGAAGCGATCACGCAGTTTTTGCACTTCATAGGCGCTCGCCCACTGGTCGGATACTACCTCGAATTTGACATAAAAATGATCAACAAATACGTCAAACCATGGCTTGGCATAAACTTACCAAATGACCAAATCGAAGTTTCAGGACTCTACCACGATAAAAAGATAAAATTCATCCCCGATGGCGTGATAGACTTACGCTTTGATGTGATGATGAACGACCTAGGCTTGCCCATTTTTGGGAAGCATGACGCGCTCAATGATGCCGTGATGACGGCGATGATGTATATTAAATTGCAGAATATTGGGAAGGTGTAGAGAAGTTATGAATAAAATAATAAATAATTGTCCATGGGAAGAAATTCACGGATTTACTTTACCAAGTGAATACAATCGTTTTGTGAAGTATATAGAGACACAAATTCATCATAATAAAGTTGAGGAAATAGAAATAGATTCCAATTATGAGTTTGGAGAAATTTATGGAGGGCGTTGGTTTAAATATCTTGATACTGGTGAAATTTGGAGATTAATTGTTCCAGATTTTCCATTCAGAGGACTTTGGGAGCCTGTGTATTTTAAAGAATAATGAATCAAAAAATGGAGTATAAGCAGAGTGAAAAAATTTGTGCTAACTTTTATTTTTTTTTACATGTAAAGATTAACACATTATAAAAGCTCAACATATATTTTACTACGAGAGGAAAAAACCTCTCGTAGTAAACGCTTAACGCGCTAAATGCACGGCTTTAATCATATTGGCTAACGCCGCTTTGGTTTCACTCCAACCTCTGGTTTTAAGCCCGCAATCGGGGTTGATCCAGAGTTGCTCTTTGGGGAGCACTTGCAAGAATGCTTTGATCTGTTCGCTCATCTCTTCTACGCTTGGTACACGAGGGGAATGGATGTCATACACGCCCGGTCCAATTTGCGCTTTGTAGTTGGCTTTTTGAAAGACTTTAAGCAGTTTATTGCCACTGCGTGAGGTTTCAATGGTGATGACATCGGCATCCATTCGCTCTATCGTGTCGATGATGTCGTTGAAGTTACTGTAACACATATGGGTGTGAATTTGGGTTTGATCCCACGCTGTGCCCACAGAGGCTTTAAAGCTCTCAACTGCCCATTTTTCATAGGCTTTGATTTTCTCTTCTCTTAAAGGATAGCCCTCTTTAAACGCCGCTTCATCCACTTGAATGATCTTGATGTCGTGACGTTGAAGCTCATCGACCTCTTCGGCGATCGCCGTAGCAACTTCGTAAGCGACTTCACTTTTAGGGATGTCATCGCGCACAAATGACCAGTTGAGGATGGTCACAGGTCCTGTGAGCATTCCCTTCATTGGCTTGTCGGTTAAACTTTGTGCATACACTGTCCAATCAACACTGAGGGGTTGTTTGCGACTCACTTTTCCGTATAAAAGCGGTGGCTTAACGCAACGGCTTCCGTAACTTTGAACCCAACCGTTGGCACTGAAAGCAAACCCCTCCAAAAGTTCGCCAAAGTATTCGACCATGTCGTTTCGCTCAAACTCACCATGCACTAAAACATCCAGTCCAAGCTCTTCTTGGAGCTCAACGCACTCTTTAATGGAGACTTTTAAAGATGCCTCGTACTGTTCGCGTGAAATCTCACCTTTTTTATAAGCATTGCGTACGGATCTGGTCTCTTTGGTTTGAGGGAAAGAGCCGATGGTGGTGGTTGGAAAAAGTGGCAAATTGAGCGCTTTTTGTTGCAATGCAAAACGGGTGGCATAAGGTGATCTTGTATAAGAGATGCCACTATTTTTATGCGTTGATACTTTTTGAGTAGACGCACTTGCTTCTGGTTTTTCTTTCTTCTCCCAAAGTGTGTTAATCTGCTCCAGTTCTGCTAGTTTTTCAAGGGCGAAACTGAGACGATTTTTGACTTCAGGTGCCAATTTCTCTTCAAACTGGGTTGAAAAAGGGACATGTAAAAGCGAGCATGATGTGGAGAGAATGATATTTTTAGCATCGATTTTTTCGCTGATTTTCTCAATCAATGCATACGTTTTAGAAGCGTTATTTTTCCACACATTTCGTCCATCAATGACACCAGCGATAAGCATTTTACCGTTTACATGTAAAAGGGCATCAAGGTTCTCTTCGCCATACACAAAATCAAGCCCAATCGCCCAGATAGGGCAATTTCCCAAGATTTCCACCGCTTCATTGGCACGATCAAAGTAGGTGACGACGGCAATTTTAAGTGTATCACTCACCGTTCCTAAATTTTCATAAGCGATTTTAAGCAGGCTTAAAAATTTTGGCTCTAATGTTTTGGCAAAAAGTGGCTCATCAAATTGGACGATGATATTTTCTCCTAAACTTGAAATGGCATGAAGTACTTTTTTATACGCTTCAAGCAGATCATCGAAACGTGAGAAAACATCGCTTCCATCAACAGGATTGCAAAGCGCTAGAAACGTCAATGGTCCAATAAGGTTGATCTTCGGGTTTAATCCAAGTGCTTTGGCTTCAATGAATTCTTCAGCAATTTTGCTGATATCAACGCGAAAAACCATATGCGCATGAATCTCAGGAACGATGTAGTGGTAATTGGTGTTAAACCATTTGGTCATCTCCATCGCAGCGTGGGTATCATCGCCACGTGCCATCGCAAAGTAGCGCGCTGTTTTGTCTTCAATGTTTTCAAAGCGTGGAGGAATGGCTCCTAGCATGACGGTGGTGTCGAGCATAATGTCATAGAGACTAAAGTCATTGCACGAAATGATGTCAATATGACGCTCTTTTTGATACGCCCAATGACGACTTCTAAGTGTTTTAGCAACGGATTTGACCGCTTCAAAATCAGTTTTACCTGCCCAATACTCTTCTAATGCAAATTTGAGTTCACGTTTTTCCCCAATGCGAGGGAACCCTGTAACGTAGGTTTTTGACATACTTCTTTTCCTTGTATCTTTACAGCTCAAAAAAGGAGTGCTTTTTTGAGAAAATTAAGCCAGCTTTAGTGCGTGGCAAAGCTCGTTGTTGGATGGTTGTAATGATAAAGGAAAGTGTGGGGGATGAACACCGGTTCGGCGGAAGCTAAAGTAGCGGGAGTGGCAGTTGCATTTACGTCTTTTTTTGGCACGTTTGATGGCGGAGTGAGCGCGCTTTGCAAAAAGTCGACTGCATTTGCAAAGGCGGGGGCGATAGGATGAGACAAATCCGAGAAGGGTAGCGTCAATGGGTGGTGGATCGTCTTCAACCTCTTGGGGTTCGCAGGTATCGGCAAAGAGTCGGGCGGTGTGGAGTAGGCGTGCGTGTTGGCGTTTGGTTTTGTATTCAATGGTCGAAGCTTGAATCGAAGCGAGGGTAAAGTAACCCTTTTTGCCAAAGCCCAGAGGCAGTCTCACGTGATGCGCGTCCTTGTATTTGATGGCGGCATTATAGCACAATGGATTACATGTAAAAAGTATTTACTAAAATTAGGTAAAATAGAGTAACGAATTTTTAAAGGAGTATCAGCATGGAAGTGGTAAAAACCGTTGTATTATTGACCTTAATGAGCGTCTTGTTTATCTGGGTTGGTGGCATGATGGGAGGAACGCAAGGGATGATGATTGCACTTGTTTTGGCGGGTGTGATGAACTTTGTGAGCTATTTTTACTCCGACCAACTGGTGCTTCGTCACTACAATGCCGTGCCTGTTACGCACCAAGAAGCACGTGGGCTTTACACGATTGTGGAGCGTTTAAGCACGAAAGCCAATCTTCCACTGCCTCAAATTTACATTATTCCTGATGATATCCCAAATGCGTTTGCAACGGGTCGCAATCCCTCTCATGCCGCAGTGGCGGTGACCGAAGGACTTTTACAGCTTTTGGACGACAATGAAGTGGAAGCCGTTTTAGCCCATGAAATGAGCCACGTTAGACACTATGACATTTTAGTTGGAACCATCGCTGCAACCATTGCAGGAGCGATTGGAGTGATTGCCAATATGATGCAATTTGGTGCTCTGTTTGGAGGAAGTAGGGAAAATCGTCCTAATCCCATTGTGATGATTGCCCTTGCGATCATCTTACCGCTTGCCGCGGCGGTCATTCAGATGGCCATCAGCCGTAACCGCGAATACCTTGCAGATGAAGGCTCTGCTCGTTTGACAGCGCATCCTGAGTGGTTGCAAAGTGCGCTTGCAAAGCTTTCGAGCTACAACGCTCAAGGCATGGTACATGAGGCAACGCCTGAGAGTGCACATATGTTTATCATCAACCCTTTTTCGGGTAAAAATATCTCGTTTGCCTCTCTTTTTTCAACCCATCCCTCAACGGAAGATAGAATTGCAAGGTTAGAAGAGTTAAAATTCGAGATAAAATAATTTACATGTAAAGGATAAAGAGTGAAAAAATCATTGAATGAGATTCCAAGCACACCACTTGAAGCAGGCGAGGGTGCAAGTATGCAAATGCTTATCTCTCCAGAAATTGCTCCTCATTTTGCGATGCGCAAATTTGTCATTAAAAAAGATGGGCATATGCCGTATCATACCAACACCATTGAGCATGAGCAGTACATTTTAAAAGGAAAAGCGCGGGTTCAGTTGGGTGAAGAGAGTTTTATCGCTGTTAAAGATGACATTATCTTTGTTCCAGCCGGTGTTCCTCACGCGTACCAAGTGATTGGCGATGAAGATTATGAATTTTTATGTTTAGTTCCTAATAGCGCAGACACGATTGAGATGGTGAAAGCCCCCGTAAGTTGTGAGTGCGGTTTATAACGCTAAAGCCTCGTAAAGAGGCTTTTTAGAGATGGCGGAGTTGGTTTAAATAGGTATACCCTTCTTCCCATGCCCCAATGTCACTAAAGCTGTTAATATGTCCTTTTTCGCCAACATTGACAAAGGTACTTCCACACGCTTTGGCTAATTCTTGAGCATAACTGAGGCTTCCATAGGGGTCATTACTGCTTGCAACGATGATGCTTGGAAAATTAAACACGTTTAGGGGTGTCGTTTCAAACCCTTCTACGCTACGTGGAAAGGCAGTTGCTTTTGGATCAGGTGGCGCGACAAGAAGAGCTCCTGAAATCGAAGAGTGCATTTTTTGTGCGTTCCAATGGGCAACGGTTAAACACGCCAGACTATGAGCAACCAAAATGACATCTTCACCCGCTTTTGCTACGGCATTTTCAAGTGTGGCTACCCACTCTTTGCGGATGGGGTTTTCCCAGTCACGTTGAATGACACGTTTAAACTGAGGATTCTCTTTCTCCCACAATGTTTGCCAGTGCGTTTCGCCTGAGCCTTGATACCCTGGTAATATAAGCACAGATGTTGCCATAAATCCCTCGCATTGTAAAATTAAAAAATCTATTGTAGTCTAGGATGACTTAATTAAGAGTGAGTAGGTTATGATAATAATAAAAAAATAAGGAGTTTTCATGCGCCTTTCGCCTTATCAAACAGCGATGCTCTTAGTCGATGTGCAAGAGCGTCTTTTTGGGCATATCGAGGGTCATGAAGAGATTGAAAAGCATCTTTTAGTCCTGCTGCAAGGGCTTCAAACCTTAAATATTCCTATTCTCTGCAATCAACAATACACCAAAGGTTTGGGTGCTACGATACCACGTGTTCGTACCCTCTTGGGAGAAACGACCATTTATGAAAAACGTACCTTTAGCTGTTGCCAAAATGGTGACGTGATGGACGCCCTTAAAGCGTTACATGTAACGTGTGTGATGGTCGCGGGCGTTGAAAGTCATGTCTGTGTTCTGCAAAGCGTACTCGATCTTTTAGAAGCGGGATTTGAGGTGATTGTGTGTGCGGATGCCATCGGTTCTCGCACGATAAAAGATCATGAAATCGCCCTCTTACGGATGACTCAAGAGGGCGCTCGTATCGGTTCGGTGGAGTCACTCTTATTTGAACTCCTACAAAGTGCCGATCACCCACAGTTTAAAGAGATAAGCCATTTGGTAAAAATGCTCTAACACCTTTACATGTAAAGAAGTTTAGGACTTCTTTATATAGTAAGAGAGACGATGGTCGGTGTGTTTGGTAAAATAGTTATTGTCCGGAATAATATCCGCATGTCCTAAAAAGAGTTTGCCCTCAGGTTTGAGAAGTGTGGCAAAACGCTCAATGGTTTTAAGACGGAAGTCATCATCAAAGTAGATAAGCATATTGCGTGAAAAGATGATGTCATATTTGCCTAAGGTTAAAAAATCGGTCTCAAAGATATTGACTTTGGTAAATGATACAGAGGTGAAATACTCTTTTTTAGCACGAAAATAGCGATCTTCTTGCGCAAAAAACTTCTCTTTAAGGCGATCTTCCAATTTATGCAACGAGCGCTCTGAAAAGAGTCCTTTTTGGGCTTTTTCAATGGCTTCTGAATTGATATCAATGCCTGTAATGCTAAATTCCCTTGGCTCTCGTCTGCGTTCTTGCATCATCATGGAGAGGGAATAAACCTCTTCTCCTGAAGCGCAAGGAGCGCAAAGAATTTTGACATTGGGGATGGCAAGTGCAAAATTAACCGCCATATCCAGTTGCGCCTCTTCACGGTAGAAGTACGTTTCATTCACGGTAACAAGGTCAATCAGATCTTGTCTGAGCATTTTATCGCTTTGCAAAGACTCAAAGAGTTTGCGAAAACTGTAAATCTCTTTACGTTCACAAAAGAGGCGAAGTTTGGTCTCTATAACGCTGTTTTTGGCAAACAGATCAACACCAATTTCGCGTTTGATGTAGTGTAAAAGATCTTGAAGTCCAAAGGTATTGAACTCTTTTGGGGCTGAAACTTCCTGTTTCTGTGCACTCTCTGGCTCTTTTTTCTTGTTGAAAAACCACATTAAGACGCTCCAAAGTTTTTAATGATTTGTACGATTTCATCTAAGGCAAACGAGGTAATATTAGGATTAATCTCCACTGCACGCTTTGGCATGCCATAAACTATAGCACTTTTTTCACTCTCAGCGATACATTTTGCCCCATGTTTTTGCAATTCACTCAGTCCATTGGCACCATCATGCCCAATACCTGTTAGTAACACCGCCAAAATATCAGCATCACTAATGCACTCGACTGCGGAGGAGAAGAGGGAATCAATGCTAGGATTGTACGGTGTTTCTCCTTCATCAATCGGCTCAATTCGTGTGTAATCTGCTTGTTTAAGACGACAATTTTGAGGGCAGATATAGATATGCGAAGGCTCTAAATTCATACGTGAGTCGACGGCATGAACCGGTAGATGCAATTCATTTTGAAATTGATTAATGAAGCTTGGAATAAACGTTGCATTCATATGTTGGGCAATCACAATAGCACCATTGTACGTAGATGGAATAACCGATAGAATCTTTTTTAAATGGCCGGGGCCTCCGGTGGAGGCTCCGATTAACACAATTTTGGGTTTCATTAGACTCCGAGTCTATTTTTTATTTTCTTCAATCATCCAGTAGAGGTTCATTCTAACCCCTGCACCACTTGCGCCAAATTGGTTATAGCCCCACGCTTTCTCAATGTAAGCAGGACCTGCGATATCAAGATGGAGCCATTTGTCTTTATGTTCTTCCTCGATGAAGTTATCTAAAAAAAGACCCGCAGTAATGGCTCCACCGTAACGACTGGTGCTAATATTTGACATATCGGCGACCGAGCTTTTCAGTAGTTTTTTGAGGTACTTGTTAAACGGAAGTGCACCACTGAGCTCACCGCTTGCCGTTGAGGCTTTAAGCATGGAGTGTTTGAGTTCACTGCTGTGTCCCATAATGCCTGTGGTGAATTCACCCAGAGCGACCACGCAAGCACCGGTTAGGGTTGCCATATCGACCAAAAGATCGGGTTTAAGTTCTTGGGCATAGCATAAACAATCGGCTAAGACCAAACGACCTTCTGCATCGGTGTTACGCACTTCAATGGTTTTACCATTTTTTGCAACCAGAACATCATCAGGCTTGTATGCATTGCCTCCGATCATGTTTTCCGTTGCGCCAATGATCGCGTGAACTTCATACGGAAGCTCAAGCGTAGCGGCACCTTTTAAAATCGCCATCACAGCCGCCGCACCACTTTTATCGGCTTTCATCGTGACCATATGCTCGCTTGGCTTTAGGCTGAGCCCACCACTGTCGTAGGTCAATCCTTTTCCGACATAGACAAGGCGTTTTTTAGCATTTTCAGGCTTGTAGATGAGATGAATCAAGCGAGGAGGGTGAACGCTTGCACGGTTGACCGCAAGAAAGGCATTCATGCCTTGCTCTTTTAAGAAGGTCTCATCCATCACTTTACATGTAACGTTAGGAATTGAGGTTAAGGTTTGTGCCACATCCGCAAGTGCAATCGGAGTCATATCTTCAGGGGTTGCATTGACAATGGCTTTGGCAAAATTGGTTGCTTCTGCCACAATGGTCGCTGCACGAAGCGCTTTAGTCGCTGTTTCAAGAGAGAGATCAACTCTGCTGCAATCTTCCAAGCAGATCGTAATACTCTCAAGTTTAGAAGACTCTTTTTTACTTTTGTAGGTATCAAACGTATAGCCACCAAGAATAAAACCTTCAACGAGTGCTTTGATATTAATACCAGGACAATCGTTTGAATAGGTTCCAATAGCAGCAGTTCTGACGTTGGTTTTTTTAAGCGCTTCGAGGGCTTTGGACGCAGCTAAACGAATCTCATCGGCATCGAGTGAATCGCAGCCAACATAGAGTGTTTTACTCTCACTGACAAAAAGGGTCTCTTCGCTTTCACCTTTAAATCCTAAAAATTCTAAGGTCTCTTTATCTTTAATCCACGTGTGGTTGAGATCTTTATTGATGACAAAGACGATTTTAGCATCGCTTGTCGCTTCATGAAGCTTTTGGTTTTTGAGTTGTATTTGCATGTCTTTCCTTAAATGTCTTATCGGTTACTTTGTGAAAATAATAGGAGATTCCTCCAGCGATCATCGCTGCGAGTGGAATGGCAAAATACCAATGCTCTTTCGCCCAATGAATCACAATAAGAATCTCTTGTCCAAAATACCATGTAGGTACAATAGTCAATGATGCCCAAAACCATGCTGAAATAATATTAATAAATGCAAACATTTTGCCACTGTAACGGGTAAGTCCTATGGAGATAGGAATAACAGTACGAAGACCGTAGAGGTAGCGTTGTATAAAAATAATAGGCCAGCCATGCTTTTTTAAAAGAAGGTGCGCAAGAGCGAGTTTACGACGTTGGCTTTTGAGCTTTTTATGAACAAATTTTTTATTGAAACGACCAATGTAAAAATAGACTTGATCGCCTGCAAAACCACCCAGCCCTGCAACAAAAATGGCAATAAAAAGGTTCATGTCCCCTGTATGGGTAAGAAGTCCTGCCATAACAAGACCCATTTCTCCCTCTAGCATTCCCCAAAAGAAGAGAATGATATAGCCATAGGCTTTCATCAAATAGAGAAATTTATTTTCCAACCCTTGAACAGGTGCCATGTACAAAACATAAGCAAGGACAGAGAGAACACTAACCATAAAAAGAGTAAAAAGCTTTCCAGAGTGTTTATTCATAAAGTCACTCATACGCCTATCCTATATTCAAAATAGATTTTGCTTGCACCATATCTTTATCCCCACGACCGGAGAGATTGACAATAATAACCTTGTTTTTGATCTCATCTTTAGGGATTTTTTTAAGATACGCAACGGCGTGAGCACTTTCAAATGCAGGAATAATCCCCTCTTTTTGACTTAACCAGACAAAAGCATCGAGGGCTTCTTGGTCGGTAACGTTATCGTAATGAGCGGCACCTTGATCTTTAAGATACGCGTGTTCTGGTCCAATTCCTGGATAATCAAGTCCCGCTGAAATGGAGTGGGCTTCGACTATCTGACCATCATCATCTTGAAGAAGGTAACTCATCTGTCCGTGAAGTACACCGGGGCTTCCTTTGGCAAGAGAACAGCCATGTTTGTCCGTTTCAATGCCAAGACCTCCCGCTTCAATGCCGATGCATTTAACCCCTTCATCGCCTAAAAAGTGACTAAAAATACCCATCGCATTACTGCCCCCACCAATACAGGCAATGACCATATCAGGAAGGCGTTTCTCTTTGACTAAAATTTGGGCTTTGGCTTCATAGCCAATGATCGCTTGAAAATCACGCACCATCATGGGATAGGGATGAGGGCCTGCCACGGTACCGATGATATAAAAGGTATCGCGTGCATGCGTTACCCAGTAACGAATCGCTTCATTCATCGCATCTTTGAGGGTTTTACTACCACTCTTAACAGCGTGTACTTTAGCCCCCAAAAGCTTCATACGAAAGACATTGAGTTCTTGTCGCTCGACATCTTTTTCACCCATGAAAACTTCACATTCTAATCCCAAAAGTGCCGCAACCGTCGCGGTAGCAACGCCGTGTTGACCCGCACCTGTTTCAGCGATCACACGTTTTTTGCCCATTTTTTTAGCGATGAGACCTTGGACAATGGTGTTGTTGATTTTGTGTGCCCCTGTATGGTTCAGATCTTCACGTTTAAGATAAATTTTGGCACCCAACTCTTGCGAGATATTTTTGGCATAGTAGAGTGCGGAAGGACGACCTACATAATCTTTCATGTAATGTTCTACTTCACTCCAAAAATTTTCATTGAAGCGCAGGGTTTGATACTCTTTCTCAAGTTCAATAAGAACTGGCATTAAAGTTTCAGGAACATAACGGCCTCCAAAAATACCAAAATGTCCATTGTGGTCAGGGTCAAATTTTGAAGCTCTTGGAATGTACATTAAATCACCTCTAAGACGGAATAAACAGAGGTCGTTTTTTTAATATCAAGATCGCCTTGTAAAAAGGTAAGGTTCATAATAAAACAGGCTTCGATGCACTGTGCTCCAGCTTTATTGATGAGGTTTACTGCTGCGGTAGCTGTTCCTCCTGTTGCGATGAGATCATCAATCAACAGTACTCTTGGTTTGGCTTTACCCGCTCCTGTAAAGGCATCAATATGAATAGAAACAGCATCAACACCATACTCCAAAGAGTATTTTTCACTGATGGTTGTGTAGGGGAGTTTACCCGGTTTGCGAATAGGAACAAAGCGTGTTTTAAGACGAGCCGCAAGGGCAGCACCAAAGATAAATCCTCGACTCTCAATGCCTGCAACATAATCAATTTCAGTCTCTGCATAGCGATCCACTAAATGGTCCATCAAAAGTGAAAATGCTTTTGCATCGCCTAGTAGTGTGGTAATGTCTTTGAATTTAATACCTGGTTTTGGGAAATCTTCGATCTCGCGAATTGAATTAAAAAGATATGTTTTATCGGTTTCACTCAGATGACTCATGCAATAGCCTTTTCTATTTTTACACGCTTCTCAAGCAAAGCTCAAAAAGCTAGGTTAGCCACTAGGGCACGCAAGCTTGCCTTTGACTAAGGCAGAAAATTTTCAAATTTAATCTTTACATGTAAAACGAAAAAAGAGAAATAACGCTCCTATCACCGTGTTATAAGAGTGCCTCAATTTTACCTTCAAGCTCTTTAATGTGCTGACGGAGTTTATCGCCTTCCATGCGGTATTGACTGTTACGCGTACGAAGTGATTTGAGGTCGTTTTTGACCTTTTTGAGCTCATCACTTAAAATATCAATATTGCCCAAAGAGCGTTGTAACTGGACTTGATATTTACGGATGACCACTTCGGCATCGTTGAGGGTTTGTTTGACCACGATGTTACTGCGTTTCTCTTTGCGTAGAAGTGTTTTGAAATAAAACACCATAATTAACAAATAGGTACAAGCGGAAAAAAGTACCGTTGCTACAACCCAGTCAACTGCCATGGTCACAACTCTATTTTTTCAACACGCAAAGCATGTCTACCACCCTCAAATGAGGTAGCGCACCACGCTTTAAGCATAGACTCAATCACACCGAGTCCAACGATACGTTGTCCAAAACAGAGCACATTGGCATCGTTGTGTGCTCGTGCCATCTCTGCGGTGTAGGCATCATGGCAGAGTGCTGCTCGAATACCCACATGTTTATTGGCGGCCAAACTCATTCCAATACCTGATCCACAGATTAAAATACCCTGTGTTGTTGGGTCATTGAGTACTTCAAGACAGAGTGCATGTGCATAGTCAGGGTAGTCAACACGTTCGGTGTTAAAGGGTCCAAGATCAATGACTTCGTTGCCCAAGTGCTGGAGCATTTCAATGACATCGAGTTTGATAGCGATGCCTGCATGATCGGTTGCAATAAAAAACTTCAAGAAAGTGTCCTTCTATAAGGTAATGAGGACGATTATAGCACAAGGATTATTATAAATTCCAAAAACAGACTTCTTAGAAGAAGCCTGTTAATACAACCATCCAATAACGTAGCGAATAGGGAGAAAAAAGTAGTAAGAAAGCGGTGTAGCAATGAATACAATAAGAATCACCATGCCATAACGCTCAATGGATTCGTAAAATCGAACCAAAGAACTCCATCCCATAATAAGACCCAGATAGGTGAGGGCATGGGAACCATCGAGTGGAGGAATAGGGTAGAGGTTAAAAAGTCCTAAGACCACATTGTACACAAGCGATTGAATGAGTAAAAAGATGACAAATGCTTCAATGAAGCTATTGGCTTCTCTCAGATCAGGTAAAAAGCTCAAAATTGCTGCACACACAAGAGCAAGTGTAAAGTTATAAGCGATGCCTGCTAATGAGACATGAATCGCCGCTTTATAGCCACCGTTACGAATAACCGTTGGAATAAAAATCGGCACTGGCTTTGCCCATCCAAACATAAAGGGGGCACCACTGAAAAAAAGCACTGCTGGCACGATAATGGTTCCAACTAGATCAACATGCACAATGGGGTTAATGCTAAGGCGCCCTTGATGTTTTGCCGTATTGTCACCATAACGATACGCCACATAGCCATGCATAATCTCATGTCCAATAATAGCGATCATCAGCGCTAAAATGGTCGCCGTGATCTCAATCATTTTAAGCTCGTCCATTAGAAAAAGCGCTCATCATACTGCATAGAATCGACAAAACGACCAATGCGGTTCCATCTGATTTTATACTCATCATCCCATGAAAAATAGATAAACCAAGGCTTTCCAACGATAAGTTTATACGGAACACTGCCCCAAAAACGGCTGTCATTAGAGTGGTCACGGTTGTCACCCATCATAAAGTAGTTATCTTTCTCTACTTTGGCATAAAAAGCGTTAAATCCATAGCCAGAAATACTTGGCAGTTCTTGGACTTGGGCTGGTTTCATCGCAAGTTGATTTGCCCCTAAGTGCAGCACCATTTGTTGGAAAAGATCAATCGAATCATCGTAGTGAATACCATGAAATTTTTCCATGTAAGGGTTGTTGACCCAAAGTTTTCCTGCAATGGTTTTGATTTTTTCAGCAGGATAGTTGGCTTTAATGTACGCATCACCCTCACTAAAGTGGATATAGAGATTTTTCTCTTGGAAAAGAATTTCGTCACCCTCTGTTGCGACACATCGTTTAACGTAATGCACTTTTTCATCTTTGGGATAACGGAAAACAACAATATCCCCACGTTGTGGTCGATCGCCTTCAATAATGTGACCATTTCCTTTTAAATCAGGGAAAACGGGAATTTCAAGCCATGGAAGATGAGGCGTTGCTATGCCGTAGGAGAATTTTTTAACAAAGAGATGATCTCCAATCAGCAATGTTTTGATCATCGAACCGCTGGGAATCACAAAGGCTTGTGCGACAAAAAAGATGACAAAAAGAACAATGACAAGGGTACCTGTCCAGCTGTTGGAAAAGTGTATAAAACGGTTGAGCAAATTTTTCATGAGTTTCCTAAAATTATAAACGCTGAGCTGCAGCTTTAATGGTATTTTCGAGTAGCATAGCAATCGTCATTGGACCCACACCTCCGGGTACGGGAGTAATGTACGAGCATTTGGGTGCAACACCTTCATAATCCACATCACCAACAAGGCGTCCTTCTGCGGTTTTATTGATGCCAATATCAATGACAATGGCGCCTTCTTTGATCATATCTGCGGTGATGAGATTTTGCTTACCCACCCCTACGATAACAAGGTCTGCTTTTTGGGTATGCATTTTGAGATCTTTGGTGAAAATGTGGCAGATATCAACCGTTGCACCTGCATTTAAAAGTAGGTTCATCATCGGTTTCCCCACAATATTACTCGCCCCCACCACACAAGCATCTAACCCTTTTGGATCAATGTTGTAATGGGCTAAAAGGCGCATAACACCCAAAGGCGTACAGGGAACATAACCGTCGAGACCTGCAACCAAACGACCCACGTTGAAAGGGTGGAAGCCATCGACATCTTTTTTAGGATCAATCGCCTCGATAATTTTCGTCGTATCGATATGTTTAGGAAGGGGGAGTTGTACAAGCACACCATCAATATTTGGGTTGGTGTTAATCATCGTAATCGTCTCTAAAATCTTCTCTTGCGAAATGGTCGTTGGCATTTTATGAATGATGGAGTAAACACCCGCAGCGTCACATGCTTTTTCTTTCATTTTGACATACGTTTGGCTCGCAGCATCATCACCAACTAAAATAACAGCAAGACCGGGTGTTATGCCTTTAAGACCCAGTTTATCACTCTCTTTTTTGAGTCCAATTTTGATTTGATCTGACAGTGCTTTTCCATCGAGGATTTGCATCAAAACATCCTTTTAGTTCATTTTTGGTACTATACCAAATTACGAATAAAGAGAGGATAAAGCAGTTTTGATGCGATTTTGGCTTACATGTAATGTGGTAATTTTTTTAGCGATAACACCACTGTTTAGCGAAGATTTTATCACCAAAATGGAGTATGCAAAGATGCTCTATTCTAATCCACGTGGCATTGGCTGTAACAAATGTCATGGTGAAAAAGGTGAGGGGTCTATTATCTCTCAATACCAAAGTAAAGGCAAAACAGTTACCCTTGAAGCTCCCAATATTACCAGTGTCTCCAAAGAGCGTTTTTTCCAAGCCTTGACATCTCAGCATCGGGTGATGCCGACCTACTTTTTAACATGGCAAGAGATTGATAGCTTATATTATTTCGTCTCAAGTGAAGTGAAAAAGTAGAAAGCCGTTTATTTAAAAACTTTCAGTAAAATTATCAAAAACGAATAAGGATTTGTGACAATGCACTATGATAAAAGCATTAAAGCGTATGAAAAAGCCAGAAATGTCATCCCCGGTGGTGTTGATTCTCCTGTGCGTGCGTTTAAAAGCGTGGGTGGAACACCATTGTTTATCAAAAAAGGTGAGGGCGCGTACCTGATCGATGTCGACCATAATCGCTACGTTGATTACGTGCAAAGTTGGGGTCCCCTTATTTTTGGGCATGCCAATAAAACGATTGAAAAAGCGGTCATCAAAGCGGTCAAAAAAGGGCTGAGTTTTGGCGCACCTACCAAAGCGGAAACCAAGCTTGCAAGCCTCATCTGTTCACTTTTCCCTGAGATGGATAAAGTGCGTTTCGTCAGCAGTGGAACCGAAGCGGTGATGAGTGCGATTAGACTGGCACGCGGCTTTACATGTAAAGATGACATTATCAAATTTGAAGGGTGTTACCATGGACACAGCGACTCACTTTTAGTCCAAGCAGGAAGTGGGGCTGTAACATTTGGAACACCAAGTTCTCCGGGTGTGCCCGCTGATCTTACCAAACATACGTTGCTTGCCAAATACAATGACATTAAAAGCGTTAAAGAGTGTTTTAAAAACTCTAAAAATATTGCATGTATTATTATTGAGCCGATTGCGGGCAATATGGGTTTTGTACCTGCGGATGCGAAGTTTTTAGAAGAGCTAAGGGTTCTGTGCGACAAACATGGAACACTCCTTATTTTTGATGAGGTGATGAGCGGTTTTCGTGCAAGCCTCAAAGGGGCTCAAGGTATTTATAGCACCGTGCCAGACTTGGTGACTTTTGGTAAAGTCATCGGTGGAGGAATGCCGGTGGGTGCCTTTGGTGGACGCGCTGAAATTATGGATAAACTCTCTCCTGATGGTCCTGTGTATCAAGCAGGAACGCTTAGCGGTAATCCTGTAGCAATGGCGGCAGGATTGGCTTCTTTGGAGCAAATCCTGGACGATGAAACGTTACATGTAAGACTTGAGAAAAAAGCAAAAAGACTTGTGGAAGGGCTCAAAGATGCGGCACAAGCATCGGGCATTACCCTTCAAGTCGGCGCGATTGGTTCGATGTTTGGTTTCTTCTTTAATGATGCTCCTGTGAAAAATTTTGATGATGCTCTTAAAAGCAACACCGAGTGTTTTGCTGCTTTTCATCAAGGCATGCTTCGTGAAGGCTTTTATTTTGCCTGCTCGCAGTTTGAGACAGGCTTTATTTCTGATGCTATGAGCGATGAGATGATTGAAGATACCATTGAAGCAGCGATTAAAGTCTTTGAAGAGATTGCATGAGCGAAAAAGAAAAACCAAAATACGGTAAATTGATCGAAGGAGCTGAACAGCTCTCTTTAGGTATTTCCATTGTTGTTGCGGTGCTTATCGGTATTGGTGTGGGACTGCTCATGAGCAGTTGGTTTAATACACCTTGGCTTTTATGGGTCGGTGTTTCGTGGGGTATTGGCGGTGCGATTCTCAATGTCTATAAAGCGTACAAAAAAAATGTTGCTTCACTGGATGAACTCAAAGAGGATGTTCGCTATAAAAAATACCAACAACCAAAAGATGATGATGAAGACGACGACAAGTAAGCTTTTACGCTTTTATGTTTTAGGCGATGTTTTGGTCATTCTTCTCTCTTTAGTTCAAGGGGGCGATTGGCTTTTGAACACTCAAATGGCTTTTGCATGCTCACTGCTGATTACATTGGCATCGTTTCGCTCGTATCATACGTTTGTTCAAAGACGCGTTGATGCAGGGATGATTCCTGATGATACGTTTGACAAATACTACGAAGACGATAAAGAAGAAGATGATGATGAGAAAGAAATTGTTGCTCCAAGCATCCCTAAAGTAGGCTTTAAGCAGAGTTTTCAAAATCTTGCTTTAAGCTATAAAAGTGCACTTTCACTGTATCGTATTCTTTCCTACGGGGTACTTTTTTTAGCGGTACTTTTTTTAATTCGCCACGATACGTTGGATGCCGTGGCATTTTTTGTGGGCTTAAGTGTGGTTCCACTCTCAAGCTTTTTATCTGTTTTGTTTGTAAAAAAGGGTTTTGAATGAAACGAATGAGTAATGAAGAAGCGTTAAAGCTAATCCGTGAGGCAGACCTCAATGAACTAGGTGAAATGGCGTTGAAGCGTAAAATGGAGCTTCATCCTGAAAATCTAACAACGTTTGTGGTCGATCGCAATATCAACTACACGAATGTCTGTTGGGTGGATTGTAAATTTTGTGCCTTTTACCGTCATCCTAAAGAAGATGAAGCGTATGTGCTCTCTTTTGAAGAGATCGGTCAGAAGATCGAAGAGCTGATTGAAATTGGTGGAACGCAGATTCTCTTCCAAGGTGGCGTTCATCCGAAGCTTAAAATCGAATGGTATGAAGAGTTGGTGGAATGGATTAGTACCAATTATCCGAGCATCACAATTCATGGATTTTCAGCTATTGAGATTGATTACATCGCTAAAATCTCTAAGATTAGCTATCAAGAGGTGTTGTTGCGTCTTCAGAAAAAAGGACTTTATAGCATTCCTGGAGCAGGTGCAGAGATACTGAGTGATCGCGTTCGTGACATCATCGCGCCTAAAAAATTAGGCACGGAAGAGTGGCTTGGAGTGCACAGAGCCGCACACAAAATTGGCATGCGCTCTACGGCTACCATGATGTTTGGAACGTTAGAGAGTGATGAAGAGATCATTGAACATTGGGAAAAAATCAGAGAGCTTCAAGATGAAACGGGCGGCTTTAGAGCGTTCATTATGTGGAGTTTTCAAAGCGATCACACGAAGCTCAAAGAGGAACATCCTGAGATTAAAAAACAGTCTTCAAACCGTTATCTTAGGCTTTTAGCCGTGAGTCGTTTGTACCTTGATAATTTTAAAAATATCCAAAGTTCATGGGTCACGCAAGGCAGTTACATTGGTCAGCTTGCCCTCATGTTTGGTGCAAACGATCTTGGAAGTACAATGATGGAAGAAAATGTGGTCAAAGCAGCGGGGGCTGCGAACCGCATGAATCAAACGGAGATGATTAAACTCATCAAAGATATCGGTTCAATCCCAGCCAAACGCGATACGTCGTATACGGTTTTGGAGCAGTTTGCATGAAAAAAGTGTTTTTAGTTACGATAATGATTTTGTTACAAGGAGTATTAGTGGCGCAAGAAGTCAGTCAAATCAATGTAAATGGTGTAGAAATTCCTGTGGTCTTTGAAAAAGATGCCTCCTTGCCTATCGCTTCGGTACAGCTTGTGGTCAAAAATGCAGGCAGCATGGAAGATGGCGCCAATGAAGGCATCGCAAAGTTTTTAGCAGGTATGTTAGGCGAGGGTACGAAAGAGATGAGCGCAACGGCATTTGCTGAAGAGCTTGAATTTCGTGCGATTGGCCTTGGTGCTCACAGTGGTGTTGAAACGCTTGTATTTGAAGTCTCAGCCCTTAAAGAGCAGTTTCCCTACGCCCTTGTAATGCTTCAAAAACTTCTCAAAAGCCCCAATTTCAGTAAAGAGAGCTTCGATAAAATCAAGCTTTTAACCCTAGGCATGCTCTCCAATAAAGAGAGTGATTTTGACTATATTGCGAATCTGAACCTTCAAAAACTCATTTTTGAAAATACACCGTTTGCGCATGCTTACAGTGGCGATGTTAAAAGCATCAAAGCGCTGAAACTCAAAGATGTTGAGACTTTTTACAAAGAACACGTTAACTTAGAGAGCCTTATTATCGTAGCCGGTGGCGATATTGAACTGGATGAACTTAAAAAATTGCTTTTACCTGTACTTTCTGAGATGAAGCATGGAAAACGCCGCGAAATGGCCTATTTTGATGCGAATAAAAATGCTAAAGATTTGGTTGTTGCCAAAGAGAGTGAGCAAGCATATATCTATTTCGGTGCTCCTTTTTATATGAAAAGTGGCGATCCTGAGACCTACAAAGCCAAAGTGGCTAGTTTCATTTTGGGTGAGAGTGGTTTTGGAAGCCGTTTGATGGAAGAGGTACGTGTAAAACGAGGTCTTGCGTATTCGAGTTACAGCCGAAGTAGCATTGGCAAATCCAGCAGTAGTTTTACAGGACATCTTCAAACAAAAAATGAGAACTTGGAAGAGGCAAAAACAGTCGTTGCCGCTGAGATCAAACGCTTTGTGGAAGAGGGTGTGAGCGAAGAGGAATTGGCGCAAGCTAAACGCTTTTTGCTAGGCTCTGAACCACTTCGCAATGAGACACTTTCCCAACGCCTCTCTCGTGCTTTTTTTGAGTACTACGGTGGTTTTGAGTTAGGTTATTCTAAAAAGCAGTTAGAAAAAATCGAGAAATTAAGCCTTGAAGATTTAAATAGCTTTATTAAAAAACACGATGAAATCACAGCCCTTAGTTTTTCGGTAGTCACCAAACGTGAAAAACCTTGATCTTGATCTGATCGATAAAGAACGCTTTAAAAAAATAGGGGTAGGAACGCTTTTAGACTTAGCGCTCCTACTTCCTCATTCGTATGAAAATACAACGCTCACTCCCGTACCGCTTTTGGAGCAGATGAACACGTTACATGTAAAGGTGATTTCGCTCAAACAAAACCCCAAAGTCTTTCAGATTGTTTTTGATGTGGAAGCGTGGAATGCGCATCTTGATGGGGTAATTTTTGCCGCAAAACCGTACCATAAAGCACTGTTTAAAGTGGGAAGCGAGTTTTATATCCACGGAAAAGTGAGTTACAACGGTGGTAGGATGCAGATGGTGCAACCCAAAATCGTTACCGCAATCAATACACTTATTCCTAAATACAAAACGCCCCTGCAAAATAAAACCGTCATAGAGCTGATGACGCGCTTTCTTAGCCTTGAATCACTCTTAAATGAGGGCTTACATGTAAACGAAGCTAAGACTCTTTTAAGTTTGCATCGACCCACTGCCAAAGAGGCAAGTGCCATAAGTAGTTTTGGCTACTCTGAATCGATCCTACGTGTGCTCAAATTGGTTGAAATTTCTAACTTCTTAAAAAAACTCTCTGGCAAAAAAGTCTCCTTTCCCTCCTGTGCCAAGTTAGATGGTAATGAAGCGCCTTTTATCGCTTCGCTTCCCTTTACCTTGACCGCCGATCAGCAAAAAGTCATTGGTGAAATTAAGCATGATTTTTTAAGTGAAAATTCTGCCAAGCGCGTCATTATGGGTGATGTAGGCTGTGGAAAAACGATGGTAATCTTAGCTTCGGTGATGATGAGTTACCCTAAAAAAGCCATTTTGATGGCACCCACCACCGTCCTTGCGAATCAACTTTTTGAAGAAGCGGTAAAGTTTTTACCGTTACATGTAAAGACGCTTTTGATCACTCAAGAAGCGGACAGCAAGGAAACTTTGGCTGATTTTGACTTCATCATCGGTACCCATGCCCTGTTGTACCGTGAGCTTCCAGAATGTGCACTCGTGATGGTCGATGAACAGCACCGTTTTGGTACGAAACAGCGCGCTCTTCTCTCCGCTTTAGTTTCAAAACAGGCGTGGCATCCGCACTATTTGCAGTTTTCTGCTACTCCCATTCCAAGGACACTGAGTATGATTCAGTCTTCATTGGTTGATTTTTCATTCATTAAAATGCTTCCTTTTCCTAAAGATATCTCGACAAAAGTAATTGCCAAAAAAGATTTTAAAGCGTTGGTGGAACATCTGCATTCTGAAATTGCACAGAAGCATCAGTGTATCATCGTTTATCCACTCGTTGAAGAGAGTGAAATGGTGAACTATCAGTCCATTGATGAGGGGCGTGGTTTTTGGGAAAAGAACTTTGAAAAAGTCTATGTGACGTATGGCAAAGATAAAAATAAAGAAGAGATCCTTAAAACATTTAAAGAAGAGGGCAATTTACTGATTTCAACCACGGTTGTCGAAGTGGGCATCTCGCTTCCAAATCTCTCGACCATCGTCATTGTAGGCGCAGAACGTCTTGGGCTTGCCAGTTTGCATCAGCTTCGCGGGCGTGTGAGTCGCAATGGTTTAAAAGGGTACTGTTATCTTTACACTAATCTTGCTAAAAGCGAAAGGCTGGAAAAGTTTTCACAAACACTCGATGGCTTTGAGATTGCGGAGCTTGATTTGGCGTATCGACAAGGTGGGGACGTGGTGGAAGGGAGCATTCAAAGTGGGAAGAAATTGGTTTGGTTTGAGATGGGAAGCGATGAAGAAATTTTAAAAGAGGCAAAAGCTAGAATGGAAGCGTAGGCAAGAGAGCTATGCTCTCTTGCTATTGTAAAAGGTATTAATAAAGACCGAATCTTCCATCTGTTTTTTTATACATAACGCGGAATTTATCTTCCATATCATGGAAAACGATAAATTGTTTGTCACTTGCTTTGAGTTCATTCATGGCATCTTCCACTTCAATAGGTTTGTAGCTATCAAGGCGAATTGGCACGATTTCATCGTCACTTCCTTCACTATTTTCTTCGACAACAACGAGTTCTTCAGTTTTATAATTGGTAATTTTATCATGGTGACGACGTAAAACTTTTTTAGCTCTCTCAATAGCGAGATCAACCGCGGCATAAACGTCTTTGTCTTTTTGTTGAATGACAACCGTATTTTTATGCGCCATGTTAATTGCAAACTCGACATTAAAGCCTTTTTTGCCATTTTTTTCATCTGCTGAGATCACCGTACGCACAGAGATAATATCCAAATTGTATTTGCCAAGAGCGTCAACGGCTCCATTCACATAAGCCTTGATTGGCTCCGTCAAATCAAATTGTTTACCTACGATACTAGTGTTCATCTTGTCTCCTTTTCCTTCCCTCTTTCAAGGGTTTGTAAAGTCAGTATAACAAATAAAACCTTAAATGAAAAGGAGTATTTTAGGGGTGATTTTATGGTTTTTGGATGGTGCGACGATGTAAGCGAATAGGCTCTGTTGTGATATTATTAGCTGTATTGGTTGAAACAATCGTGTCGATGATAACCGTGACATTTGAGTCCGTCGTACTAATATCATTGTCGCTGAATTTTTGGCAAGGTTTTAGCGCATTTTTTGATGGAAGTCCGATACCTAAATAGTTAATTGAAATATTAATATCAAAGATTGCAAGAGCACCTGTATGGGGAATATATTGCGCATTAATGGTGTTTAAACAACCATTAGTTGCATTAATCTCATGTGCGGAAAGAGCAAGTAAGGCATACTCTGTACTGCTTTGCAGTAAAAGTTCTGCTTGTTCTCTTAAATAGGTATCGCTGGTTTGTTTCACATTGAGCGCGGAAAAGGAGAGGGCTAATGCACTTAAGGTTGCGATAAGTACCATAAAAACAATGGCGGTGATGAGTGAAAATCCTTTGCGCATCAGTAGACAACCTTTTCTTTACAGATAGCAATTCGATCACCTGTTCCTGTCTCATTGTTGTCATGTAAACAGAGCTTTAGACGAATGACAGTGTCATCTTGTTTGAATTGAAAAAGGCTTACGTGTTCTGCTAAAAGAGCACTGTTGTTGGGATTGCTATCGAAATCCTCATAGTTCCATGGTTGATAGTTGTAACGAAGTGTTAAATTAAAATTTGTTGAGGTAAAATCACTGGGGACAATCGCATAAGCAGAATGTGCCAATACATAGTGTTCATAAATTTCATCAGGGATATCTGAAGCATTTTCATTACTGATCTCAAGTATATCAGTATTATGGATAATAACTTTAATTGTGGCATTGCCATCATGATTTATATTACTGGAAGTTCCCCATCCAAAATCATCACTATTGTAAGTTTTTTTAAAAATAAGTGCAGCTTCTTTTCCTGCTGTTAAATCAATAGCGCCATTGGTTAATGCACTCATGGTAACGGCAGTAAATGAGAGATTGCTATCGGATGTTTTTAATGTGTGTGTTGTCTTATTGGTATCTACATGGTTTAAGTCAATAAAGCCGCTCCATCCAGGAGGTGTACCTAAAAGACTTTCATTACTGTATCCTATCCATTCAATAATGGCATAAGTATCGTCACTGTTTGAAAGAGCTGTTGAGCTTCCATCGGATTTTCGGGCAATGGTACTGTCTTTAATGCGATACTGTAATCGTTTGGCGATTTGCTCTAAAACAAGTTCCGTTTGTGATTCGAGTTGATTGATTGCGCGTGAACGTAGATAGTTATTGTAAAGAGAGAGAATAATCTCTGAGCCAATGCTCGCTACAATTCCTAAAACAACGATGACCATCACAAGTTCTATCATTGTAAATGCTTTTTTCATTGCCATGTTTTTTTTGCTACTTTACTTTGCCCAATATTCGATGAAAAAGCGTACATGGACATAGGGTTTTCAATACCATTTGCGGTTGCCGTTACGGAGATCATTTTTATATTGGTACGATTGGTTGTGTTGTTATCGGGATTAAAAATAAATGTTATCGCATTACTGGTAGAATACATTCCATTGGAAAGTGTATCTTTGATGTAAGTGGTGGTACTATTGAGTTCTACGTTGAAAATAAAATCATCAAGAGCTGTTATTGTTTTTGTTTCGCTTTTTCCATCAAAATCATCAATGTCATCGTTTACCGTGTCAGTTGTAAAATTAGCTTTTGTTGTAGATGCCCTTAAATCATCCCATAAGCGTCTTCTTCCATCGGCTAAAATATGCCCTTTACGTCTGGTCGTTGTTGTATTAAAGTCCACATCGGTATCAGCAGAATCAGGAATGTTTAAAACGCGTTCAATATCAGCTGTTGTGTCATAGGTGTTTTGATCCCATTGGTACGCTAAGATATAAGAGAGCTTTGATTTGATGGACAGTATAACTTCTTGACGTAATGCAAAACTATTGCTGTTTTGTACTTGGGTTAAAACAAGAGGTAAGCTCATAACTACAATACCCATAATAACAATTGCAAAAACAAGTTCTATCATCGACATTGCTTTTTTCATTTTACCAGTTCATCTTTCGATTGCTACGATTAACATCTTTAGTATTGGTAAACTTACCTACGTCATGTGAATCATTTCTATCAACTCCACCAGCCCCTGACCAATTCCCTGAACGTATAAACTCTACTGTAAAGTCATTGCTTGTTGCTGCCACACTGTATGGGTTATAAAGAAGCCATGTAGATGGTGTCATTTGAATACGATCGGTATAGGGAGCGTTAGTATTGGTAAGACTATGAGTAGTATCCATACCCGTACCAGCATTGATAGTGCTTGCGGTTGAGTTTGCAATGGTTGTTGCTTTTGATCCTGTTGTGACAGAAGAAAATGAAGTAACAGTTCCATCAGCAATTACATGTAATGTATTTTGGTACCAATAAAGTGATAATGGACTTTGTGTACCTGTTATGCCAAGAGATGTCTTATTGCAATCTTTACAATAAACTTCATAGCGAATCGTCGAATCAATTGGGCTTGGAGCTCGATAATCGGTGGAATAGACGCGACCATAGTAGAATGTAGCATTTTGATCATTTGTACGATTGAAGTCAGTTCCAGTGGTTCCATTACTATCAACAATACTACTAATATTAAAATCATTTTTTGCAATTTTAAATGGTTCATCCGCCTTAGTAAGATCACGTGTGAAATTAAATAACATTGATAAATTAGATGCTATACCATTGGTAAAGTTACCTTCTGCCGAGCTAAAAGTTGCTTGACCTAATGTTGCATTATTCTCCAAATTAGAGGTTGTTCCATCTTCAAAATAGCGAATACGATTTTGAGTGGTTGAATTAGATAAGGTTTTATTATTGATAAGTTCAATCGTGTAATTAATGGCTCGCGCATAACATTTGGCCGTATAGTTTGTTGCTATTGTTATAGAGTCATTTAAAACAGCTGTCGTTGTTAAAAGCGCTTCAGCACTCATGGTCTTGTCATTTGATATGTAAGTAAAATTGCCATCGTTAAAGTTTTGAATTGTCAATTCATTATTGAATTGTTTTGGACTAAAAGTAAATTGCTTTGTTTTTTGTATGAGGCATCCAACTTTACCATTTGCATCAGGAGTTGATGTTGTACTTCCTACTAAACAATCACTATTTGAATTTTGATCTATTGCTGTCCAATTATTGTCCGATACGGTGACATTGACATCACCAACATTATTGTATGTAAAAGTAGTATTTGTTGCGACTCCATTGGTAAATGAAAGTGCGATATTTGTACTATTCTTATCTAGGGTACATCCTGGCGGAATAATGAGATCGATGGTTGCATTTTTATCAGTTGATGAAGTTGTAATACTTTGATTGTATCCCGTTGTGACAGTAGATGTATTTGTTAGGGCATTGGTTGTTAAGGTATAACTTTTCCCGCCAATGAGATTTACAGAATTTGTCGCTAATGAATAGGTTGCTGGGCGAATAGCAAAGCTATCTCGTGAACAGACGTATTTACGTGTGCCATTGTCATTATACGCTATTTTAAAAGCGACATCTTTATAAGCTGATGGGTAATTAAGTGATAGAGTTTTGGAGCTTTCATTGGCAAAAGATATGGCTTGTACAGTATTCAAAGATGAAGCAGCATCACATTTAGCTTGTTTTTGATCATCTGAATCAGTTGTTAAATAGTTTGGTTTTGTAATTAAACTTAGATTAACATCTCCTGTATAGTTTTTTACAGTAATATAATCAGAATTGAGTGCTAAGAGTTTAACATTGAAATTTTGACCTGCGATTTGCGTATAAAGTGCATTAAGGTTACTGCTAGTATCTTTAGGATCAGTTAAAGAAGAAAAATTTTGATTGACAACATTAAAAACTCCCAGTGGGGCACTTACTACTATTGAAGTACTAAAATCTTTACAAATACCTATGTTTACAGGTGACTCATCTCCGATTCGAAGCCCCATATTGGAGTTTTCATAAGAGACTTTATAAATATTAGAAATAGTAATATTTCCTGATGTTTGAAGTTTTTCTTTAAAAGAAATATAGGCTTTATTTACTGTGTTATTGTTAACATTAGGTGTTAAATCACCACCATTTGTTGCATTTGCCCCTGTTCCAACATGCCAGACTGAAGTATTTGTATCAGAGGTGAATGTTGCTATATCACTATCACTTGCATCTGTCTTATTGGAATATGTACTTTCTCCGACATTTTGTATTTTTGTGCTTTCCTTTTGGTATTCTAAGTTTTTATCGTCATGTTCCATCGTAATTTCAACTTTTTCTGCTGTTTCTAAGTTACCATCGCTGGCATCTTTTTTCATATTGGCAATCCATGTTTTAATGGTAATAATATCACCGACATTGGCACTGGTCAGTGGTGTATTCCCATCTGCGTTATAGTAGTTTTCAACATAACAGACACGCGGTTCGTAAAGTTCTGTTGTAAAAGCAACCATGCTAGGAAAGTACATGTCCTGTTCCGATGTAAGGGTAATGCTTGCACTTGTGTTGCTATTTCCTACAATTTGGGCATGAGAAGTACTTCCATCGACACCAACATTGTAATTGTGTATGTCAATTCCTTGAAAGTTAATTGCATTTGGATTTGGAACAAACCCACTAACTGTTGAATTAAATGCATTATCATTGGTATTATCTGATAAAAGCTCGCCATTTAAAGCAATTGTATCACCTGTAATTGTTTTATCGCCCTCTCCTACAAAAATAGATACAGTGGAATGAACACTACCACTAGTGGGTGTTAAAAAACCACTAATAGGGATGTCTACAGATTTATGCCCTGTATCATTAGAAATTTGTTTATACCCATCAAAGACGGAAATATTTTTTAGTGATTCAGTAGCATCTTCATAAATAATTACTAATGACCAAGCTCCGAAATAGCCTAAATAACCAGGATCTTGACCTTCTTTTGCTTTAATATTGGCACCTGTAAAATAGCCATTAATTTGACTTCCTGTCAAACCCTTTAATGAAGGGACTTCGCTAAAGGTTGAATAGGTATAAAAAGTACTACTACCTTCAACGTAGGGATTGACGTCAATAACATTAGGGCTAATTGCAATAGTTGTAGAACCTTGTGGTGTAATGAGATAAGCAGGAGAATTCGTTAATGCACTTGTTGTTTGATTGTAATTTTGCCTCATATATCCTTGTGTATAAAATCCGGCCCATAAAACCTTTGCAGTTGCTGGCACTCCCGCTATTTGTGCTTGTGAAGAATTACGATAATTATATGTAACATTGTTTGTGTTTATAAAACTAAGTGAGACTTGATTATTTGCTAAGTCCGTATCAACACATTGTCCATTGCTGTTTTTATAACATAAAACAGTATTTCCTATAACTTTGATATTCCCTTTAATATTTTGCGTACTAATTGGATTTCGAATCAAAAAATCTCGACCACCTGAATGAACAGCCCCTCCATCATCATTGAGTAGGGTAATTGTTGCACTATTATCTTTAATCGTTGCTCCGCCTGTAGCATTGGATAGTGCGATATAAAAATATTCATCGTTTTCATTTGTCGTATCACCATTGATTTTCACAGGAATATTTTGTGTAGTTGTACTTCCTGAAAATGTTAGTGTTCCTGAAGTTGCATTATAATCATTTCCATCAGTTGCCGTTCCATTAGATGTGGTATACTTAACTGTAAAGGTACTACCATTTGAATCAGAGAGCGTTACAGGAATGTTTTTTGTATACATCCCAGAACTACCTTCATTCATCGTAACGTCGGCAATAGAAAAGGAAGGTAGCGTAACTGTAAATATACCATTTAAGTTATACCCTGTTGTTCTATTATTACTACGTATTAAGTGTAGGATATATGTGCCTGGAGAAAGACTAAGATTAATTGAATCAGAACTGCCTTTAGAAATTGAGGAATTCCATATTGCAGTTGAAGAACATAAATTATCGCTATATAAAGAAGCTGTCAAATTTCTTGTATTATTTCCAGTACTTGTATTATCGACGGATAGATTGATTGTACCAGCTTGAGTCACAACAATGGTATAGTAATCAGTAGTAAAATCGCTATTATTAGCACTAAAATTGGTTGACGTTGTTGTCCATATACCTTTTGATGTTCCACTACAAGTTGCCCATGTGAAAGTGCTAAAAAGGGTCATGAGAAAAATAACGAAAACAAAACCATTCTTTTTCATATATTACCTCTAAAATATCTTTACATGTAAAGTGTAGAAAACGAATAAAATGTTATTACGTCTTATTCAGATGTTTCTTTATTTAAAAATTGAGAAATACTCTCCATGAGACCGAAATCAGGGTATAAATTTGCGTCTAAAACGACTTGTGCGAGGCTTTGGTTGTCGACGTTGAAGACGAGTGGAGCAATAAAATTAATGGTTGAGGTTTCAATCGGTGTGGCAATAATCATAATATTTAGAATAAGAATGTTCGATTTTTCGTTGATATCAAGCAGTGTTGTAAAGTATTCAGGGACTTCAAAGTCGTAAGAGCGAAGCATAAAAGGGTTAACAAGTGTAAAGGTAGTTGGATCAGATTTTGAGATAAATTTCACAAAAAAATCATCAAATTTTTCGAGTTCGACTTCTTTGATGTTTTCAAATCCAGGGATCGGCGCTTTTACAGAAAAGATCATACTATTCCTTTTAAAAAACAAATATTTTATCTATTGTATCATTTTGTACGTTAATTGAGGCAAGGCGTACGAAACAAATCGACTTCAAAGCGAAAAAAATCATTTTTATTTTAAGATAACAAAAAAGAAGATACAATAGGTTTTTTTAACACAAAGGATAGAGTGAATGAAGATAGCAAATGTTCTGATTGTGGCGTCATTGGTGGCTTTTATGACTGGTTGTGCTTCTAAAGATAAAGATGTTTTCAATATGCCAGCAACGTATTGGTATGAAGAGATTGCAAAAGAGATCAAAAGCCAAAATTTGGAAAAAGCGGATACGCTTTATACGTCACTCGCAAGTGAGCACATCGAATCGCCACTTTTGCCTGATGCAATGACGATGTTAGCCAATGCGCACATCCAAGATGAAGAGTATGTTTTAGCAAACTTTTATCTTGATGAGTACCTCAAACGCTATGGTAACAAAGAGAATGCTGACCATGTTCGTTATATGAAAATCAAAGCAAACTATGAAGCTTTCCCCAATCCAAATCGTAATCAACAGTTACTTCTCGACACCATTACTCAAACAAAAGATTTTCTTGCACGTTACCCAAATTCAAAATTTCGTCCTCTAGCTGAGACTATTTTGGTACGTTTAGAGCTGGGCGAGTACTTCTTAGATACCAACATCAAAGATCTTTACAACAGAGTTGATAAACCAGAAGCTGCAAAATCTTACGAAGATAAACTTAAAAAATCTTCTTTAGGTGAAGCTAAAAGTACAGAGCCATCTATACCTTGGTATCGTTCATGGTTTGAAAAACAGTAGTCGCAAAAACTTTTTATTTACTTCTTTACTATACAATCTAATTATCGCATAAGAGCTTAGCTCTTATGCTCTTACATGTAAACTATACAAAACACTAAAATAACGGAGATTGAGCGATGAAACTCAGCGATTATACCGCATTTCCCGCGGATATACCCATTGTCGTAGAAGACAATCTATTTTTATACCCTTTTATGATTTCCCCACTTTTTTTAACGGATGAAGAAAATATACGTGCCGCAAATGATGCCTTAGAGCATAATTCCTTGGTGATGGTCTGTACAGCAAAAGTTGGCAGTGAGCATGGACGTGACTTCAATGCAATTTATCCAGCAGGTGTTATAGGTTCTATTATGCGTAAAGTGGATCTTCCGGATGGAAGAGTGAAAATTCTTTTCCAAGGGATGCAAAAAGGTAAAATCTTAAAAGAGCTCTCTACTGCACCACTAAGAGCAACCATTGATCTGATTGCGACACACCGATCGGAAGCTATGAAAGTAGATGCGACATTAGCAGTTTTACGTGAAAAAGTCTCTCTTCTTGGCACATTGGGTGGTCAATTTCCACCAGATCTGATTAAAACGATTGAAGACAACAGCGATATTCATCGCATTACAGACCTTGTCGCAAGCAGTATGAAACTCAAAAAAGAGCAAGCATATAAGCTTTTTGTCGAAGAAGATGATGAGACAAGGCTTTTACAATTGATTGATTATGTCATCGAAGAGATTGAGTCGAGCCGTCTTAAAAAAGAGATCAAAACGAAAGTGCATTCACAGATTGAAAAAGTGAATAAAGAGTATTTCTTAAAAGAGCAGCTCAAACAGATTCAAAAAGAGCTTGGAACTGACAATCAACGTGAAGAAGAGATTGAAGAGTACCGTAAAAAGCTTGAAGCTAAAAAAGAGTATATGGATGAGGATGCGTACAAAGAGATCAAAAAACAGATCGATAAGCTTTCACGTATGCACCCAGACTCTGCAGATGCCAATTTGATTCAAAGTTACCTTGATTGGGTTATTGAGATTCCTTTTGGTAAAGCAGCTAAGAAAAACCTAGACGTACTTGAGGTCAAATCTCAGCTTGATAAAGATCACTATTCACTCGAAAAACCAAAAGAGCGTATCGAAGAATTTTTTGCAGTGCGCGAACTCCTTGCTAGACGTGGCATTGCTGAGAAATCAGCCAATGGTGCAATTTTATGTTTTGCAGGCCCTCCAGGGGTAGGTAAAACCTCTTTGGCAAACTCGATAGCCAAAGCACTCAAACGTAAATTGGTGCGTATTGCATTGGGTGGACTTGAAGATGTTAATGAGCTTAGGGGTCATAGACGTACCTACATTGGTGCAATGCCAGGGCGCATTGTACAAGGTATCATTGAAGCCGAAGAGATGAACCCCGTGGTTGTCTTAGATGAGATCGATAAGGTCGCACGAAGCTTCAGAGGTGATCCAACGGCGGTGCTTTTGGAAGTGCTTGATCCGGAGCAAAATAACAAGTTTAGAGATTATTATCTCAACTTTAACATTGATCTTAGTAAAGTTATTTTTATTGCAACGGCGAATGAAGTAGGCTCGATTCCAGCACCACTACGTGATCGTATGGAGTTTATTTTTGTCAATTCTTATACACCACAAGAGAAATATGAGATCGCCAAAAAATACCTCATTCCTCAAGAGCTTAAAAAGCATGGTTTGAAAAACAATGAAATCAATATCTCTAAGCCAACATTACAGCTCATTATTGCGAACTATACCCGTGAATCAGGGGTTCGAAATTTACGTCGAAGAATTGCGGATATTTTACGAAAAGTAGCGAAACAGCTTTTGACCGATCCAACGATTGATAAAGTGAGCATTACCCATACCAATTTAAAAGATTATTTACCTAAAACTGTTTTTGAAATCGACGAGGTCGATAAAGAAAATAGTGTGGGCATCGTTAATGGGCTTGCGTGGACCAGTGTGGGTGGTGATGTGCTTAAAGTTGAAGCGATTCGTATTCAAGGAAAAGGCGGCATTCAAATCACTGGTTCTTTGGGTGACGTTATGAAAGAGTCTGCTAAAATTGCTCTGAGTGTCGTTAAAGTCTTGATCGATAATGGCAAGATAGATGTTCCACTCTCCATCATCCCAACGACCGGAATGGATAAAGATGAGAATGCAAAGCAGGTTGAACCAAGTGATGTTTACAGACGTTTTGACCTTCACATTCATGTACCAGAAGGTGCTACGCCTAAAGATGGTCCTAGTGCGGGTATTACGATGGCAACAGCAATTGCTTCGATTTTGTGCGATAAGAAAGTTAAAAGCGATCTTGCTATGACCGGTGAGTTAACATTGACAGGTAAAGTGTTGCCGATTGGTGGACTTAAAGAAAAACTGATAGCAGCCTATAAAGCAAAGATCAAAACAGCGTTAATTCCTAAGAAAAACTATGAGAGAGATCTTGATGAGATTCCTGATGAAGTGAAAGAGAAGATGAAAATCATCCCTGTGTCTCGTGTAGAAGAAGTATTGGAGTATGCGTTAGTGAATAAGTAAGAAAGAAGAAGCTAGATGGGTGACCATCTAGCTTTACATGTAAGAATTATTGTTGAAGTTGTTCGAAAGGAACAGCCACAACTTTTTGAGTGTCGATGATGTAAGGAATAACTGCTGTAGCACGAGCGCGTTTGATCGCTAGTTCTACCATCTCTTGATGTCTTTTGCAGTTACCTGTCAAACGACGTGGCATAATTTTGTATCTCTCAGAAAGAGAGTGTCTCAAAATTTTTGCGTCTTTATAGTCAATATATTCTACTTTTGCTTCACAGTATTTGCAGTATTTGCGTGCAAATTTTCTTTTCTCTGCCATTTTTTATCCTTTTATGTACTAAAACGGTATTTCGTCATCGTTAATATCGATGTCCGGAATGTCATGACCACTGTATTCAGGAGTAGCTTGTCTTGGATAGGCTGCGGGTTTTTGTGGGTTAGCATTGTTGTAACCAACATTTGGTGTGCCAGCAGGCTCACCATAACTTCCACCCTCTGCACCACCACTTTCTTGTCCACCGCGTGAATCAATCATTTGGAGTGTTTCAACGGTAATAGAGTGCTTAGAGCGCTTTACACCTTGTTGATCGGTCCATTGATCAAGTTTTAAACGACCCTCTACCAATACTTTTTTGCCACGGCTAAGGTATTGATTCGCGATCTCTGCAGTACGTCCAAAAAAGGTGATGTCGATAAAGCAAACCTCTTCACCTTGGCTTCCATCTTGCTTTTTGAAGCGACGATTGGTCGCAAGTCCAGTGGTACAAACAGCGCCACCACTAGGTAGATAACGAAGTTCGCAATCACGTGTGAGGTTACCAAGCATAACGACTCTATTGAACATCATGGCTCCTTAATTAAGCTTCAGTCGTAACAGTTTCTTCTACGATCTCTTTAGATTCGACAGCAACAGCAGCAGCTGGTACATCACTTTTTTTAGTGATTTTTTCAACTTGTTTGTTCCAAAATCTAAGCTCTTTTTGATTTTCAAATTTAACAGTCATAAAGCGGATAAACTCTTCAGTAATTCTGATAAGTCTCTCAACTTCAGCAATAGCAGGTGTTGGGGCAGTAAAGTAGAATACTACGTAAGAACCACGCTCAAATTTATCGATTTGATACGCAAGTTTGCGTGTACCCATCTCAAGTGTTGCAGCGATCACTGCACCGTTTTTCTCTAAAATTTCTTTTAGATAGTTTAGTTTTGCTTGTAGTTCTTCTACAGTAAGTGTAGGTTTTACTACAACAAGCAACTCATAATGTCGCATCGTTTCTCCTTCTGGATTTCACCCAAATAGTCTATATTTGAGTAAGGATTTTTAGAATAGGCGTGGATTATACTACAAATAACTTTGAAGTTTTATTAAGCTTGAAAGCAGATAACTGCTCTTCTCAATGTTGCCGACTTTTTTCAAGCGGTACTCTGCATCAATCAGTTGAGAGGAGAGCTTTTGATAGGTAGGAAGATCAATTTTGATAGAGTGCTGGGAACGCTGAGCGGCAAGTTGAGGAGGAAGGGGGTACCCAAGAATCGCTTTGGCATCGAATGTGCCATTTAATTTAATGTAGGCATGAAATAAAAAGAGCTGTGATACATGCGCTTGAATGGCATTAATAATGCGAATTTCTTCAACACCATCACCTTCAACGAGCCGTTCAAACTCCTCTTTAATGTCCTTTTTCTCCAAAAGTTTGGTAATAAAATGATCCATAGAGACACTGCCCAGTCCATAAACCAATGTATTAATATCATTAATGCCAATCTCACGACCGAGGACTAAAAGTTTTTCGCACTCATTCACACATAAGGAGAGATCTTCGGAGTGGATCATATACAGATGTTGTAATGCGTAGCGATCGATGGAGAGTCCAACGGCATTGGCGTGATTTTGAAGTAACTGCATGGCTTCGTTAAAGTCTGCTTTAAAGAGGCGTACAAATGCACCATCATTTTGTTTTTCGAAAAATTTTGTAAGTGGCGTTGCTTTTTTGTCTTCTCCAAAATATTGATAGATAAAATAACTTGAATCATTCTTGGCGCAAAGTCCTGTCAGTGTTTCAACCTCTTTGGAAGGAATGGTTTTATCGGTTTTAACGATCAAAATGTTGCGATCACCAAAGAGTGAAGATTGGGAGAGGAAATTTTTAGCAGAGGTAAAGTTATATTCATCAAAATACATCATCACTTTTTCTTCACTATTTGCTTGTAAAAGAGTAAGAAGTTGATGTGCAAGGGTATTGTTTTGATAGGCACATGCCCCGTAAAGAAGCGTTGATTTTGGGGCTTTGTTTGCTTTTAAAAGTCCTTCAAATTCTCTTTTATACATCAAAACTCCTCGTCACTCTGGCGTAAATCCGAGCCGTTGCAATATTACTTTCAACAATTTTAATTTCAATACGTTGCAGTAGATGAACATCATTGTCGAGCAAAAAGATGCGTGCACCTTTAAGTTCATCATCTAATTTTGCAATAGGATTTTGTTCGGTTTCAACGACAATGGCTTTGAAATTATCGCCTACATGTAACGCCATATAGCGTGCAAATTTGCGATCCATATAATCCCATGCCACTTTATCACTCTCTCGCTCTAGGGCGCTTATTTGCTCACACAGTGGCGCAATGTCTTTGAGCAAAAAAGTCAGTTTCTTTTCATCTTTTGCCAGCTTTGCTTTTAATAATCGATGCAACGTAAGGTCACTGTAACGTCTAATGGGAGAGGTAAAATGGGTGTAGATGTCAAAACCAAGTCCAAAATGTCCTTTGTTTTCAGGCTCATAAATAGCCTTTTTTTGGCTTTTGATGATGAGTTTATCGACCTCTTCACGAACGCCTAATGTATCGGCTTTGGCTTGAATGCCTTGAATCATCTTGGGAAGGTCGCTACTCAGTTTGGCATTAATACCAATAAGGGCAAGGTCATTTAAAAGCATTTCCATACGTTCATACGATGGACTTTCATGCGTTCGAAAAATACCAAAACCCAGTTTCTTAGCAGCAGCTTTATTGGCTAAAAGCATACAATCTTCAATCAACCCATGGGAAGGTGTCTCTTCTTCTACGGTGGTAGAGAGTAAATTTTGAGTCTCATCGAGCCTCATTCTCACTTCAGAAGAACGAAAAGAGAAGGCATTTTCGAGTCTGATATCACGAAGTTTTTGTGTCAGTGTATGCAAGGGCAAAAGGTACTCTAAAACCGTTTTATCTGCGGCATCAGCCTTTTCGGTTTTTCCTTGCAAAAAGTAGTCGACTTGTTCGTATGTATAGCGTTTGCATGAATGAATGATGCTCTCAAACAGCTCCTCTTTGATCGGTTTACATGTAATCGGATCGAGGGTGATTTTAAAGGTATAGGCAAGGCGGTCGACGTTGGGTTTTAAGGAGCAGATATTCTCACTTAACGAACGTGGAAGCATGGGAATGGATTTGTGAGGAAAATAGATTGAAAAACCACGTTCAATCGCCTCTTTATCAATCGCACCCATTGCATAAACGTACTCACTGACATCCGCAATGGCCACGTAAAGAATGTAGTTTTTAACATCAAAATAGATCGCATCATCAAAGTCTTTCGCATCAACGGGGTCAATCGTACAAAAAGGTAAGTTGCTCAGATCGACACGGTGTGGGTAATACGCCTTATCCACAAAATCGCCATGACTTTTAGCTTCCGTTTCGGCTTCTTTACTGAAAAATTCTTTTTTATCAAACAGTGCTAGCGAGATTTTCTCATCAATCAATGGATCATCTAAAAGTCCTAAAACTTCTTCGATGACATTGGTAATATTGTCAATTTTTAAAACACTTCCTAAAGGGAGTTGCTTGAGTGATTTTTGGCTTGCCGTGATTTCAAACAAAGATTCATTTTTGATATTGCATCCAACGACTTTGCCCTTACTCATTTTGGTGTAAACAATGCTTTTGGCAAAAGCGCGTTGAGCAATGTAGACAACGATAGCTTTTGCGCGCCCACCCCTTTTATTGGTGACACGTTTGGCGACCACTAAATCACCCCTCATTGCGCCATGCAGTCCTGAAGCTTCAACGATTAGATCTTTAGAGCGAGATGGCTCTAAGGAGCTTAAATAGCCTGTTCCACTAAAAGCAACGTCCATTTTACCTACGATATGAGAAGGCTCAAGGATGTAATGATCATTTTTTGCTATAAGAGCCCGAAGTTGGATTAATGTCTGAAAATGAGGAAGAAAAGGGGCGGGCACATCTTGTTGTGCCACCCCTTCTTTAAGGCTTAGAAGAAAGTTTTTCACTGTTTAAATTGCTCTACGGTTTGTAAAAATGGTTCTGGCGTCAACCCATATGCCTCTAAAAGTTTGAGTGATCGGGTGAGTGAGGTTTCATCAAGTTGTCCAAAGATATTAATAGCATTTTTGACAATATTAAGCGCACAGGCAAAGCTTTTAATAGGCTCTTGTGCCTCTTCTGGCTCATTAGAAAATTTAATTGATTCGACCAATTCACTCTCTAAATTCCATTGCTCAAAGATTTTTGCAGTAATCTCTTCATTGGAAAAGCTGACATATTTTTTTTCAAGTTCTGAGAGTGCATGCGGAGTTTTAACCGTCGCAAGCTCAGCTTTAAATGCGCTATCTTTCCCTTGCTCCATGAGTTCATGGGCAATGATGATTTTACCAACCTCCATCATGAATGAAGCGGGTTGCAAGACGTCAAGAAGGGCTTTGTTGACTTTGGAGTACCATTTAAACATAAAGGTACTTTGAAGGGTACTAATCTCTAAAAAGGTTGTATTGGAGAGGTGATAAGGGGAAAGATCAATTTTGATGTTTTGTTTAATAGCACTGGAAAGTGCAAAACCACGCACCGTTGCCATACCAAAAAGCGATACCGCATGCGCAATATTTTTGATCTCACGGCTAAATCCATACAGGGGTGAATTGGAAGATTTTAAGATATTCGCTGTGAGCATAGGATCGCTCTCAACGACTTTGACAAGATCTGCCAGTGAGCTATTTTTATCGACGCAAATACGTTGTATTTTCAATACCGTATCATCAAGAGGCGGAAGCGCTTTGATTTTTTTTAAAATATTTTCGTCCATAAATAATTCCTACTTCCTAGTGATTTGTTTATAACCAAATTCTATCTCTTGTTGGTTTATAGTTTCCTTTGCCCATTTAACTGTAAAGTTTTTAAGTAACTATTCTGTAAAATGCCGACATTTAATATTACATGTAAGGATTAACAAATGGCAATAACCGTCTTTTATGATAAAGATTGTGATTTAAGCATTATTCGCTCTAAAAAAGTAGCGATGATTGGTTTTGGTTCTCAAGGACACGCACATGCAGAAAATCTTCGTGATAGCGGTGTTGAAGTTGTTGTAGGTCTTCGAAAAGAGGGTGGTTCATGGGCAAAAGCGGAAGCAAAAGGTTTTCGTGTCATGAGCGTTGGTGAAGCAACCAAATACGCTGATGTTGTCATGATTTTATTGCCAGATGAGTTACAAGGTGATGTTTTTGCAGCAGAAATCAAACCAAACTTAAGTGCTGGTAAAGCGATTGCGTTTGGACATGGATTTAACATTCATTACGGTCAAATCATTACACCAAAAGGGATTGACTGTATTATGATTGCTCCAAAAGCACCAGGTCATACCGTAAGAAGTGAGTTTGTTAACGGTGGAGGAATTCCCGATCTTATCGCGGTAGATCAAGATGCAACAGGTTCTGCTAAAGCACTTGCCCTTAGTTATGCTTCTGCAATTGGTGGTGGTAGAACGGGTATTATTGAAACAACCTTTAAAGATGAGACAGAGACGGATCTATTTGGAGAACAAGCAGTTCTTTGTGGTGGTGTTACATCATTGGTAGAAGCAGGTTTCCAAACATTGGTCGAAGCGGGTTATGAGCCTGAGATGGCATACTTTGAGTGTTTGCATGAACTTAAACTCATCGTTGATTTGATGTACCAAGGTGGCATCGCCGATATGCGTTACTCTATCTCTAACACGGCAGAGTATGGTGATTATGTGAGTGGAAAACGCGTCATCAATGCAGAGTCAAAAGCTGCGATGAAAGAGATTTTGGCTGAGATCCAAGATGGTCGTTTTGCAAAAGACTTTATTTTAGAGCGCAAAGCAGGGTATACTCGTATGAATGCAGAACGTTCTATGACAGAGAGAAGCCTTCTTAACCAAACAGGTGAGAAACTACGCGCTATGATGCCTTGGATTACATCTAAAAAAATCATCAACAAAGACAAAAACTAAATCGTATCAAAGAGGTTACATGGGTATAGTTATCACCGTAACGTCTGGTAAGGGTGGGGTGGGTAAATCCACTACCACCGCTAACCTAGCCGTTGGACTTGCAAATTTAGGCAAAAAAGTTGTTGCCATTGACTTTGACATAGGTCTGAGAAATCTCGACATGATTTTGGGACTTGAAAATCGCATTGTGTATGATGTGGTTGATGTTATGGAAGGTCGTTGTAATCTTGCGCAAGCTTTGATTAACGATAAAAAGTCTAAAACACTCTATTTTTTACCTGCGAGTCAAACCAAAGATAAAGATATTTTGAATAGAGATAAAGTCAAAGCGTTGATTGAAAATCTCAAAGAGAGTTTCGACATTGTGATGATTGACTCCCCTGCGGGTATTGAGAGTGGATTTGAACACTCTATTTTCCTAGCAGATCGTGCATTGATTGTTTCGACTCCAGATGTGAGTTCTGTTCGCGATGCAGATCGTGTTATTGGTATTATTGATGCTAAAAGTGAACGCGCTAAAAATGGATTAGAAGTAGAAAAACACATCATTATTAACCGAATTAAGCCAGAGATGGTTGAAGCGGGTAATATGCTCAGTGTGGATGATGTTTTAAGCATTCTTGCTTTACCACTGATTGGTATTGTTCCTGATGACGAAGATATTATTACATCTACGAATACCGGTTCTCCGATTGTTAACAAAGATAAATCACTCTCTGCTGAAGCGTACCGCAATATCGCACGTCGTATTTTGGGCGAAGAAGTTGAATTTTTGGATATTAGAGCGAAGAAAGGACTGATGGCGACCTTGAAAGGAATATTCAAATGAATTTGTTTGACAGTTTCTTTGGACGTAATAAACCTACGGCAGATGTGGCAAAAAACCGTTTAAAAATTATGCTTGCCCATGAGCGAGCAAGTTGTAAATTGCCTTATATGGATGATTTACGCAATGACCTCATTGCCGTCATTCGTAAATATACTAAAGTGGAAGATGTAAAAATTACCTCTCAAACGAATCAAAATCTTGAGCTATTAGAAGTTGAAGTTATTCTTGGAAAGTAAGTGTATTGATGGAAAACAAAGATAAAGAAACAGAGTTAAATAAAGAGACCCCTTCGTTTAATGAGATTAGATCGGCTAAGCTTAAAAAATATAGCCTGATCTTAATGCTCATTCTAACCCTTATTTTAGTCGCTTTTGGAGCTTACGTGTATATGAATACTTCATATCAACACGATAAACTCGTTCAAAAAGAGCAGACCCCTTCAAATACTGAGTTGATGCATAAAATGAAACAGATGCTTGATGATGAAAAAATGCGTCAAGTAACACTGCCTCCTGAGCAGTCACCTGTTGAAAGCAATACAACTGAGAACAATAGTACAGAGAGTAATGTTACGGAGAACAACCAAAGTAGTGAAAAAATTGTTGACAGCAATGAAACACATCCGGTTGAAAATACGGTAACGCGCACGCCTGAAGAGGAGAGCAAACGACAAGAACTCTCCGAAGTACACGATTATGAGCGTAGTATTAAAGAGAGTGGAAAACCTGCTCGTCCCCATGATATTATTCGTAAAAAATACCCTGAAGGTACAACCCCAAAACTTGCCATCATCATTGATGATGTCTCTTTTCCTTGGCAAACTCGTTCGATTAAAGAGATTCCTTATAAAGTGACCCCTTCTTTTTTCCCTCCAACCAAAGGGCATCCTGAAACGGTACGTTTGTCTCATGATTTCGAGTTTGCGATGATCCATCTTCCCATGGAGTCAAAAAACTACTCATCTCCTGAACCAGACACCTTGAACGCAGTTGATTCAAGTGAAGTGATTGAGAAGAGAATCAAACGTATTAAAGAGTGGTTCCCTCAAATGGTTTACTACAATAACCATACGGGAGGTTCTTTTACCGCAGATTATAATGCAATGGATCGTTTAGTGAAAGTGTTAAAAGAAAACGGTCTTGTTTTTGTCGATAGCCGTACTGTTGGTAACTCAAAAGCACCCGAAATTACTAAAAAATACAACATGTTTCTTTACTCTCGTGATGTCTTTTTGGACAATTCACTGGATAAAAATTTGATTCGTATACAGCTTAAAGAGGCTGTTATGAAAGCCAAAAAACATGGCTATGCGATTGCTATTGGTCACCCACACAAAAACACGTTAGAAGTTTTAAAAGAGTCTACTGACCTTTTACAGGGTGTAGATTTGGTTTATCTCAAAGATTTATAATGATCCAAACCATAGACTTTCATGTTCCCGAATTGGAGAGTATGAAAGTCTATCCCAAACCGCTTTACGCTCTTGGCCATTCTAAGCTTCTTTTACTCCCCAAAATTTCTATTGTAGGGACACGTCATCCTATCATGTATACCAAAATGTTTACGGGAGAATTAGCGCGTAAGCTCTCGCTTGCAGGCGTTTGTATTGTCAGTGGTGGAGCACAAGGTGTTGATGGTGTTGCTCATCATGCCGCGGGGAGTCACAATACGATTATGGTTGCAGGAACCGGTCTTGATATTCGCTACCCGTCTATCCATCACCAAATGATTTCTGAGATCGAAACAGAAGGGTTAGTTTTGAGTCAATTTGAGGCAGGTCAGCCTTCCTTGAAATGGAATTTTCCTCTGCGAAATGAGCTGATCGTTGCGCTTGGTGAAGTTCTGATTGTGACGCAAGCAGACCTTAAAAGTGGCACAATGCACAGCATCGAATTTGCCCTTAAAATGCAAAAACCTATTTACGTTCTGCCACATCGATTGGGTGAAAGTGAAGGAACAAATTGGCTTTTGAAACAAGGATTGGCAACACCTATTTATGATATTGATGCCTTTGTAGAGCGTTTTGGAAAAATAGACAGTGACAGTAACGATGAATTTTTGTCGTACTGCGATACGCTGCCTCTTTATCATGAAGCAGTGGAGAAGTTCGCGGGAAAAGTATTTGAATATGAATGTTTGGGTAAAATTAAAATTGAAAATGGTCGTATCAAGCGCGTTTAAAGGACGAAAATGGGATTTGAATGGATTGTGGCTTTTTTAGCATTGGGGTTAGTGGTAGGATTTATGGCAGGATTGCTAGGCATTGGAGGTGGGGGCATTATGGTTCCTATTTTGACTTCAATTTTCCTTGCACAAGGAGTTCCTGTTGATCAAGTTGTCCATATGGCGCTTGGTACCTCTATGGCATCTATTATTTTTACCTCATTTGCAAGTATGCGAGCACACCATAAAAAAGGTGCGGTCATGTGGAATGTCGTCAAATACATGGCAGGTGGTGTCGTTATTGGAACGTTTGCAGCTACTTTTCTCGCCACCTATATGAAATCAGTGCAACTGGCGATCTTTTTCTCTATTTTCATGGCGTATGTCTCCATTCAAATGGCGATTGATAAAAAACCAAAACCGAGTCGTGAACTCTCTACTCCCACATCGCTTTTTAGCGTAGGTTCTCTCATCGGGATTGTCTCTGCACTGGTTTCCATTGGTGGAGGTTCTTTGACAGTGCCTTATCTTGTGTGGCAAAATATCGATCTCAAACGTGCGATCGCGACCTCTGCGGCGATTGGTTTTCCCCTTTCCATTGCAGGTACGGTTGGCTATATCATTAATGGTTTGATGCACGCAGAAGGGGGTGCTGATATGATGTTAGGGTTTGTCTATCTTCCAGGCGTTGTGCTCATCTCCATTGTCAGCTATTTTACGGCTCCTTTGGGTGCGAAAATGGCGCACACCCTTCCGGTGGCTAAACTTAAAAAGATTTTCGCACTGCTTCTGATGGTTCTTAGTATTAAGATGTTAACATCGGTTATTTAGTTTTACATGTAAAGAGGAAATGAGATGCAAAAAGGTTTTTTAACGGCACTTTTACTGCCTTCCCTGTTAGTGTGTGCAAGCAATCTTTTTGATGAAACTCCGCCGCCTATGGCTATTCATACCTGTATGGAGCGCATTGAGATCAACAATAGCCAAACACCAGCAGATCTGTTTAAATCCAGTGCAATATGCGTTGGAGAAAAAAAATACGCCGAAGCGGTTGATCTTTACCTTGTCGCCACAGCGTATGGCTACTTTGATAGTGCACGTGTAGTCGATAAAAGTACTCGCCAAGCATTAGATGCACTTAAAACGGAGAACTTTGGGCCGATTGAAGCAGCCAAACGCAATCAGTTTGCGGAAGCGTTGCGTGCAAGATTGGATGATATGAAATCCAGTTGCGCCTTTCTTGAACAATTGGGCAAACCCACCTATTATCCAAAGTATATGGTGCAAAATGGTGTGACTCGTGGGGATGGACTGATCTTGAACTACGATGCTAAAGCTCTTTGGGAAGAGACCCGAACCGAGTATTTGCGCTGTCCATAAGCTTTACATGTAAAGCTTTAGAGGTAGCGTTTCGCGAGACCTCCCAGTGAGGTCTCTTTGTATTTGGTGTTCATATCTTTACCCGTTTCGACCATCGTTTGAATGATCTCATCAAAACTCACCTTGTGTGCTCCATCGGTATAGGACGTGTATTCCGCCGCGTCAATGGCGCGAATCGCTGCCACGGCGTTGCGCTCAATACAGGGAACTTGCACATAGCCTGCTATGGGATCACACGTCATACCAAGGTGATGCTCGAGTCCCATCTCTGCGGCGTAATCAATCTGTTGTAAATTGCCTCCAAAAAGGTACGATGCCATGCCTGCCGCCATCGAACACGCAACGCCTACTTCGCCTTGGCATCCCACTTCTGCCCCTGAAATAGAGCCATTGAACTTCACGATGTTTCCCAGAAGTCCTGCCACAGCAAGAGCGCGCAAACAATCGGTTTGATCTAATGTGTAAAGCTCTTTGAGGTAGCGAAGGACAGCAGGAACGACACCACATGCGCCACAAGTTGGAGCCGTGACAACAATATTGCCCGAAGCGTTCTCTTCACTGGTCGCCAGAGCGTAGGCAAAGACCATACCATGCGCACGCTTCTCTTCTTTGCGTGCTTTGGCAAAAAACATAGAGGCTTTTCTAGGGTATTGTAAGATGCCTGGAAGAACGCCTGATTGTTTTAAGCCTCGATCGATCGTCGTTTGCATACTCGCCCACACTTCGGCAAGATACTCCCAGATTGCTTCTCCTTCGTAGGTCTCAACGTATTGCCACAGCTCTTTATGCTCTTTTTCACACCATTGAATAATCTCATTCATCGTTGTAAGCGGATAGATGGAAGGTTCTAAAAGAGGATTGTCTCCCGCTTCTTTAAGCGCGCTGCCTCCGACGCTGTAAACTTCCCAAGAGCCTAGAAGTTCTTGTTTTTCATTAAACGCTTCAAACAGCATACCATTGGAGTGAAAAGGTTTGGTGATATCGGGGCGAAAGAGGATTTCAACACCCACTGAGGCTAAGGCTTGATGCAGCGCCTCATCGGTTAAGTGACCTCGTCCCGTCGCTGCAAGTGAACCAAAAAGGGTGACGCGGTATAACGAAGCAGTGGAAAAACGTTTTTTAAAGAGAGTACCCGCATTAAAAGGTCCCATGGTATGGCTTGAAGAGGGGCCATGCCCAATACAGTAAAATGATTTAAGTGATTGCATGTCATACCTTTTGAGACGAAAAATTGTGGTGGATTATAGCACAGAATGCGGTTTACATGTAAAGAGAAAAGAGCGCTTTAAATCAATCTTCGGTAGAATAAATTTACATTGAAATAAAGAGTCATCGTTGAAAAAAACAGCAAGTATTGATATTGGACTAAAGCGTATTGGCGTGGCGCTCTGTTTGGCGGAAGGCATCGTTTCACCACAAGAGGCGATACTGCGTAAAAATCGAGACCAAGCGGCACGTGATGTGGATGCTTTTATGAGCGAGTGGGGCATTGAGCTTTTGGTGGTTGGACTTCCCAAAGGTGGAAGCAGTAGTGAAGAGATGGAACGTCGCATTCAACACTTTGTGAGTCTTCTTCAGTTTAAGGGTGAAGTGGTCTATCAAGATGAGTACGGCTCAAGCAATGAAGCCAAAGAGATGATGCAAGGAGTCATCCGTCAAAAGCGTGATGGACGCATTGATTCTATGGCGGCAAAAGTGATTTTAGAACGCTATTTAGATGCATTAAAGGCGAGCCATGGTTGAGCTTGAAGTTGCTGAAATTATCGGTACGATTGCATTTGCCCTGAGTGGTTTTTATGTCGCAGTCAAAGAAAAATTGGATCTTTTGGGTATTTTTATCGCCTCTTTTTTAACGGCTCTGGGTGGTGGACTGGTGCGTGATATGCTTTGCAGTCGACCTCCCTATACGTTTACCCATTTACTGCCTTCTATTTTGGTGATTGCGGTGATTGTGTTGAGTGTCCTTTTAAAGCTTCACCAAAAAGATGAAATAGAGAAAAAGTTTTATTTTATTATCAGTGATACCTTAGGGTTGGTGTCGTTTTCAATCTCAGGGGCACTTATCGCTTTACAAGCAGAGTTTAACTTTTTTGGGGTGGTGTTGATGGCTTTGGTAACCGCTGTGGGTGGTGGCGTCATTCGCGATATCTTGCTTAACCGTGTGCCGTTGCTTCTTATCAGTGAATTTTACGGAACCGTCTCTCTTTTGGTGGGAGCTATTTTATTTGTCTTTGCACAGTATGACATCAGTGGTTATTTACCTGTGATGGTGGTATTTGCCTTTGGAGTGGCTTTACGGTTGCTTGCGTATTATAAACAGTGGCATTTGCCAAAAATTGGGTAAGGTTTTTTTCGCTATAATGGCATTTTTTTAGAGGAGTATAGATATGGATTTTGAAACAATGGATAAAGAGTATGTGTTGCAGACGTATGCGAGAAACTATGTCAATTTTAAACACGGCATCAACGCAACCCTTTTTGATGATAAAGGAAGAGATTATATCGATTTTACAAGCGGTATTGGTGTGGTCAGTGTTGGGCATGGTAATCAAAGACTAGCAGATGCGATAAGCGATCAAGCACGCCATCTTATTCATACCTCCAATCTTTATTTGATTGAACCACAAGCAAAGTTAGCGAAAAAAATCAATGAACTAACAGGCTTTGATGTGGCAGTCTTTTTTGGAAACTCAGGTGCGGAAGCGAATGAGGGTGCGATTAAATTAGCGCGTAAATACGGTGAGAAAAAATTTGCCAATAAAAAATATAAAGTCTTAACATTAGAACACTCCTTTCACGGACGTACGATTACAACGGTCAAAGCGACAGGTCAAGAGAGTTTTCATAAAACTGCTTTTGCACCCTATCCGGATGGTTTTTCTTATACCAAAGCGATTGCCGATCTTTACAACAGCATCGATGATGAAACCGTAGCGGTTATGTTAGAGCTGGTTCAAGGTGAAGGTGGTGTTAAAGCATTTCCTAAAAAAGAGATTCAAGATTTAGCAAAATTTTTGAAAGAAAAAGAGATTTTACTGATTATTGATGAAGTCCAAAGCGGTGTTTTTAGAAGCGGTGAGTTTTTAGCCACAACATTGTACGAGATTGAACCCGACATCATTACGCTTGCCAAAGGGTTAGCCGGTGGTGTGCCTATTGGTGCGGTTTTGAGTAAGCACAAAGATATTTTTGAAACCGGAGATCATGGCAGTACCTTTGGTGGCAACTTTCTTTCTACGCGTGCAGGGCTTGAAGCCCTTGCAATTTTAGAAGAGTACAAACAAAGTGGTATGCTTGATGAGGCACTGATCTATTTTGATGAGAAGCTCAAAGCAACATGTAAAGCATTCCCAACTTTATTTGAGAGTGTTGAAGGGCTTGGTTTGATGCGAGGGCTTAAGTGTCAAAGTGGCGATATCTTAGCAAATGTTATCAAAAAAGCGTTTGAACAAGGTGTATTGGTCTTAAAGGCTGGCAAAAATACACTTCGATTCTTACCGCCACTCACGATCTCCAAAGAGGAGATTGATGAGGGCTTTAAACGCTTAGAGCATGCGTGTAACGCACTTTTATAAAAGAGAAACGTGAAATTTAGTGCGTACATGCAAGCGTGGCTTTATGGTGAGCAAGGCTACTACAGCAGTGTGCGCACCATCGGAAAAGAGGGTGATTTTTACACCGCTGTGAGTACGAGCATGTTTTTTGGCGGCTCCATTGCCAAGCGGCTGATTTCAACGATTGAGAGTGGGTTTTTAAGCCCATCATGCCATGTCGTTGAAATCGGTGCGCACAAAGGCTATCTGCTCGCTGATATGATTCAATTTATCTACACCCTTAAACCTGAACTTCTCCAAACCCTGACCTTTGTCATTGTTGAGCCCTTTGCTGCGAATCAAATGATGCAAAAAGCGTATTTTGATGAGGCGTTTGGTGATGCCATCACCCTTTTACATGTAAACACGTTGGATGCGTTTGCATGTAAAGAGGCGTTCTTTGTTGCCAATGAGATTTTTGATGCGTTTTCGTGTGAGATTATTAAAGACGATCAGATGCTTTGCGTTGAAAAAGGGAAAGCCTTTTTTGAGACGATGGATACGGTTACATGTAAAAAAGCCAAAGAGTATGGTATTACCAAAGGGGAACTCTGTTTAGGCTATGAGCCTTTTGCTGTGGCAATGAGTCACTGTTGTGAGCGTTTTGAGTTTATCACCTTTGACTATGGTGATAAAGAGGCGAGGGGTGATTTTTCATTGCGAGTTTATGCTTCTCATCACGTCTTTCCTTTTTTTGCACTCACCGATTTGGTTGAAGAGAAACTGAGAGAAAAAAGCGATTTTAATGACTTTTATGGCAGATCAGACATTACCTACGATGTGAACTTTAGCCATCTTTTTTATGCATTTGAAAAAAGTGGCATTCGCGTTCATGATTACGCTACTCAGATGAAAGCGTTAGTTGATTTTGGCTTAGTGGAACTTTTAGAGCTCTTCTCCAATAACGTTTCCGAGAAGCAGTACGGCAGTGAGATGGCTAAAATTAAAACATTGATCGATCCTTCTTTTATGGGAGAACGGTTTAAAATGGCATGTTTTCGCAAAGGAGAAATGGGATGCAGTTGATTATTAACGGTGAAAGAAAAGAGAGTGCGTCAAAAACAATTAAGGCGCTTTTGGATGAACTGGGCGTGGAAAGTAAAGTCATGGCGGCGGCTGTGAATATGAACGTCGTCAAGAAAGAGTTGTGGGAAAGTTATGAGCTTGTTGAAAACGACAAAGTCGAGTTTTTACAATTTGTTGGTGGTGGGGCTTAGTGCCAGAGTTGTTTGGTTGTTTTTGCCCCTTCAATCACGGCTATGGCAATGGCAAAGCCATGGTCATGGGTGATGGAAAGTGAAAGATCGGTAATCTTATAATCGTCAATCAGATGGCGTGAGAGGGTAAAATAGGGTGCATTCTTGGCATCTTTTGAAAGCTTGATGTCGAAAAAACCACATTTTTCACTAATACCAATGCCCAGTGCCTTTGAAACAGCCTCTTTCGCCGCATAAAATCCTGCTGCAGTCGCATCACTTTTAACAAATGTAAGCTCTTCAGGAGATAAAAACTTTGCGAACGCTTTGTCTCCAAAGCGCTCTTTGAGTTTGGTGATTCTCTCTATACTAACGATGTCTACGCCAATCATTGAACCACGAAATCTGTAAAGTAGATATTTTTAACTTGTCCATCGGAAAGATTTTCATTGATTTTGTCAAGAACTTCTTCTTTGAGTTTATCTTTACCCTTCAGCGTGCTGATCTCTTCAAATGTTTTAGAAGAGAAGGTACGAATGATAATATCGCGGATTAAGGACTTTTTATGATCCATCTCCGGTTGAAGCTTCACATCGCTCAGCTCTAAATCAACGGCAACTTTTAAAAAGCGATTGCCACTTTCGCTCAATAAGTTAACAACAAATTGCGCCATTGGGTACATTGGGCCGATGGCTAAATGATCGGTTGATTTTTTGCTACTGCTTTTTTTCTTCTCCGCTTTGACCTCTTGTTGTGCAGGTGCGCCCGTTGATGCTGCTTCGTCATGGCTTCCTAAGAGGAAAAATGCTGCGGCACCACCACCAATGAGAAGAACAACTAAAAGAACAATGACAATGATCAGTACCATATTGCCTTTAGGTTTTTTTTCAACTGCTGCATCACCATCTTCAGGTTTTTTAGCCATTCGTTATCCTTTTACATGTAAATATAGTTCGTACGTATATCGTTTGATTTTGTGAAAAATTTACATCCATTCAATTAATTTTGAAACTTCATCAATATTATAACACTTGAGTCCCTCAATTTTTTCCAAAGGAAGAGAGGGAACAACGGCTTTTTCAAACTGTTGTGACTTCGCTTCTTTCAGCCTAAGATCAAGATTGAAGATGTCACGTACATCGCCAATTAAAGAGACTTCCCCAATAAAAATTGTATCTTTACTGATAGGGCGGTTACGATACGAGCTAATGATAGCGGCTATGATGGCAAGATCCGCCGATGTTTCGCTGATTTTGATACCACCAGCGATATTGATATAGACATCGTACTGATTAAAAGGAAGGTCAAGTTTCCGTTCCAAAAGAGCGAGCAACATTGTAAGACGGTTAAGTTCATAGCCTGTGGCACTGCGTTTAGGGTTGGGATAACCACTATCGCTTACGAGGGCTTGTACTTCTAAAACAATCGGGCGACTCCCTTCCATTAAGACGGTAATGGCTGAGCCTGCTTGCGCTTTTCCTCTGGTAAAGAATTTTTTTGAAATATCTTTAGCACTGACCAATCCCGCTTTAGTCATCTCAAAGATACCCACTTCACTGGTCGTGCCAAAACGGTTTTTAAAACCACGAAGCAATCTGAGCTCACGCGAAGAGTCCCCTTCAAAATAAAGCACGGTATCAACCATATGCTCAAGCACACGAGGTCCTGCAATAGAACCCTCTTTGGTGATGTGTCCAATGATGAAAATAGCGATATTCTTATCTTTGCCATAACGCATGAGCTCAAACGTGATTTCGCGTACCTGTGAAACACTTCCAGGAGCTGAGGCTACTTTTTCACTGTAAATCGTTTGAATAGAGTCGATAATGAGGACTTGAAAAGCGTGCGTTTCGAGCTCTTTAAAAATCGTATCCAGTCGGATTTCTGAGAGAAGATACAGATTGGGATAGTTGCTATCGACTCTGTTAGCACGCAGTTTGATCTGACTTGAAGACTCTTCTCCACTGACATAGAGAACTTTTTTCCCCTCTTTGGCAAGATTGCCTGCAATCTTTAATAGTAGGGTCGATTTACCAACACCGGGGCTTCCTCCGATGAGTGTTAAACTTCCTTGAACGATGCCGCCACCAAGAACTAAATCAAGCTCACGATCACCCGAGCTGTAACGCTCAACCTGCTCAAAACTGACTTCCGTAATAGGAATAGCATTACTTTGAGTGTGGGTCGTTGGTTTGGAATTGATCTCTTTGAGGACTTCTATCTGCTTTTCACTGAGCTCAATGTACTCATCCCATGCGCCACAATTTGGGCATTTACCAAGCCATTTGGCACTTTGGTGTCCGCAGGCTTGGCATTCAAAAAGAATCTGTTTTTTAGCCATTGGTTTGCGTGAAAATAGAGTCTAAAATAGTGTCAATGTAATCATCGGCATTAAAAGGAATCAGATCATCTTTACCTTCACCCACGCCTACGTAGATGATAGGAAGTTCTAATGCTTTGGCAATACCAAAAAGTGAGCCACCTTTTGCCGTTCCATCCAGTTTGGTGATAATAATGGCATTAATGCCAATCATCTCATGAAAGGCTTTGGCTTGGTTAATGGCTGAAGTGCCTTGTGTTCCATCTAAAATGAGAATTTTACGGTGTGGTGCACCCGTGAGCGCTTTGTCACAAATGCGCACGATTTTTTTCAGCTCATTTGAGAGATTGACTTGATTGTGCAAACGCCCTGCTGTATCAATGATAACATGATCGATTTTTTTAGCGACGGCTGAGCTAATTGTATCAAATGCCACGGCGGATGGATCATGCCCTTGTTGGGTATAGATGATGCCCACATCAATCTTCTCCGCCCAGCTTTTGAGTTGTTCAATTGCTGCAGCTCTAAACGTATCGGCAGCACCTAAAAGTACACTGAGCCCCTCTTTTTTATAGTTATGGGCTAGTTTTGCAATGGTGGTCGTTTTACCTGCCCCGTTGACACCAATCACCAGTTCCACAAAAGGCGTTGTCTCTGGTGTTTGAGCAGAAGCGGTGGTGTCGTATTTAAAATAAGCTTTGAGAACGCGTCTGACATCTTCTCGTACGACAGTTTGAGAAGGGGGAAGATAGTAGATAATCTCTTCAACCAATTCATAAGGAATATCGGACTCAATCAATATCTCTTCTAAAAGCGTTTTATCAATTTTTTCGACTTTCTCAGGCAGTATCTCTTTAATAGCGCCGAGTGTTTTATCCAGACCTTTTTTAATAAAGCTAAACATTAGAGTACTTTTTTGATATCAGCGTCAATCATCTCTTCAGGAATAGCTCCGACATAATGGGTAGAGTATTTTCCCTCTTTATCGTATAAAAACATCAAAGGGATATTTTTAACACCGCCTGCACTTTGTGCGAGTTTGAAGTTTTCAACTGTATTAGTGATAACATAATTGATGTTGTTGTATTTTATAAAATTACTGATCTCTTCATTGGATTTGTTCTCTTCTAAAAGAACGCTAATGATGACAAAGTTATCTTTGTATTTTTCTTGAAGGCTGTTCAGATGAGGAATTTCTGCTTTACAAGGAGGGCACCACGTGGTGAAAAAGTTTACTAAAACAACTTTATTTTCAAAGCCAGCGAAGCTAAATCCTTTTTCGAGTGAAGTGACAACAATCTCTTTGCCAGAAACGTCTTGAAGTACAATTTTTTCATGTTTTATCTCGTCCTTAGCCTTAGCTGATTGGTTATCATCCGCTTTTTTCTTCTTATCGGAAGAACAACCATTCAAAAAGAGCATAGAACATGCGAGAAACAGAGTAAGCCAAAACTTCATTATGATCCTTTAAATTAAGAGCTCTTTTCAGAGCTGTGTTATATTACACTTTTGAAGCGTACTTCAAAAGCTACGGTAGCCATTTAGGGTCAAAACAAGAACCGATAGGTTCACTGCTTCTTTGAAAAACTTGCCTTTTGTGAGGCAGAGACTTCTTGCAAAACGACACGAAGTCTATTATAATGGCTATGATTGTATTCAAACATGCCTTAAAGTGACAACAATGCAAAAAATTAAGTTCGAGACCAAGTCAGATTTTCGCTCGTATGCACGTGCAAAATTAGGCTTTGTGCATAATTCTTATAAACGTAATAAAATAGTTGAAAAACAGATTTTAGAGATGTTATGTCACCTTAAAGTACGTTCGGTTTTACTCTATGTCTCTTTGCCCATAGAAGCCAATACACGGGGCATTATTGCTACATGTAGACGAAGAAAATGTAAGGTCTATGTTCCGTTTATGGAAGGCGTCAGTTTCAAGATGGTAAAATGGAGATTGCCTTCAAGTAGAAAAAAATTTAACATTGAAGAGCCCAAAAACTCTTTTGCTGTTAAACCAAAAATTGATTTTGCGATAGTGCCTGTCATAGGGGTTGATGGGGCATTCAAAAGAATTGGTTTTGGTAAAGGGATGTACGATCGATTTTTTGCATCGCTTGAACCTAAACCTCCAATAGCATTTGTTCAAAAGGAGTTTTGTATGACACAAAGCCTAATATGCGAACCACATGATATTGCAGCCGATATTTATTTAACCCCCTATAAAACTATTATTAAAAGAGGGACAAATGGTCTTAGAGTCATTAGCGGTCGGCGGAGCTGCCGTAGTAAGCGGCGTTGCGGGATTTTTCATCGCCAAAAAGATGGAAGCTGCCAATTATGAAATACACGTTGCCCAAGCAAGGGCCAAAGCCAAAGCCATCGAGCATGAGGCAGAACTGATCCTCAGTAACAGTAATCTTAAAGTTAAAGAGGCTGAATTAGAGGCAAAACGCAAATACGAAGATCGTACTATTACGCTTAAAAAAGAGCACTCAGATAAGATCATAGAGCTTGATAAAAAAGAGCGTAGCTACAAAGAAGAACTCAAAAAAATCACCAAAGATCGTGAAGATTTCCAACTTTTGCAAAACAATGCCAATGCATTATTTGATGAAGGCCAACAGCTAAAAGAGGAATATACCATCAAGGTCAATGAAGCTCTCGTTGTCTTAGAACGTTCTGCTGGACTCACTCAAAATGAAGCCAAAGAGATCGTTTTAGCCAAAGTAGAAGAGCAATCTCGCGCCGAGATCGCCCATACGGTGAGACGTCTTGAAGAAGAAGCAAAACAAGATATCAAGCGTCGCGTGAATTACATCTTAGCGCAAGCAACGACCCGTTTTGCGGGAGAGTTTGCGGCGGAGCGTCTTATCAACGTGGTCAATATTAAAGATGATGAGCTTAAAGGGCGCATTATTGGAAAAGAGGGTCGTAACATCAAAACCCTTGAGATGCTTTTAGGGGTTGATATTATCATTGATGACACTCCCAATGCGATTATTTTAAGTAGCTTTAACCTTTACCGTCGTGCGATAGCGACGAAAGTTATTGAACTTTTGGTTCAAGATGGCAGAATTCAGCCAGCGCGAATAGAGGGCATTTATGAGAAAGTGAAAGATGAGTTTGACCAAAGCTTAACCGAAGAGGGCGAGAACATTGTCATCGATCTTGGACTTACGAAAGTACACCCAGAGCTTGTAAAACTCATTGGTCGTCTCAAATTTAGAGCCAGTTACGGTCAAAATGCACTAGGACATTCACTTGAAGTGGCACACCTTGCCGGTATTATTGCGGCTGAAACAGGTGGCGATGTCCTTTTAGCACGTCGTGCGGGTATACTCCATGATATTGGTAAAGCGTTGACCCATGAAACTGCGGGTAGCCATGTTGATTTGGGTGCTGAGATTTGTCGTCGTTATAAAGAGCATGATGTGGTCATCAATGCCATTTTCGCACACCATGGACACGAAGAGCCAACGTCGGTTGAATCAGCCGCTGTGTGTGCAGCGGATACACTTTCTGCTGCTCGCCCAGGGGCAAGAAGAGAAGTACTTGAGAGCTTCTTAAAACGTGTTCAAGATATTGAAGAGATTGCCAAAAGTAAGCCAGGCATTAAGCAAGTGTATGCGATCAATGCAGGTCGTGAAATTCGTGTCATTGCCAATGCAAAATTGATTAATGATGATGAAGCTGTACTGCTTGCCAAAGAGATTGCTCAAGAGATTGAGAGCAAGGTTCAGTATCCTGGTGAGATTAAGGTCAATGTCATTAGAGAAATTCGCGCCATCGATTTCGCACGTTAACACTTTTTACATGTAGAGGCTAAAAACCTCTACATACTGCTTTTAATGGAACAAAAATGCAAAGACGTTATACTTTCAAAACTCTTTTTCATGAGGTCAAGCGTTATAAAAAAGAGCTTATTTTAGCCAATATCATCGCCTTTTTGGCCGTGGTCATTCATACACCCGTACCTCTTTTAATGCCAATGCTCATTGATGAAGTACTTTTGGGCAAAACTGGCTTTGTGACCCATTGGGTCGATGCGTTCTTGGGTGAACATCATCCTGCGTATGTTTATATTGCTATTGTACTTGCTATTGTTATTCTCCTCCGATTTCTCTTTTTCGTTTTAAACTACTGGCAGACAAAACTTTTTACCATTGTGTCTAAAAATATCGCTTTTAAAATACGACAAGATGTATTGGGACATTTAAGTCATGTTGCGATGAATCAATTTGAGTTTTTTGGTTCAGGTAAAGCGGCATCGCTTTTAGTCACAGACATTGAAACCATCGATAATTTTTTAGGTGTTTTTGTCAGTCGCCTCATTATTTCTGTTTTGACGATGATTGGCGTGGGTGCTGTTTTACTGATGATCCATTGGCAATTAGGTCTTTTTATTTTGGTGCTCAATCCTGTGGTTATTCTGTTTACAACCAAACTTGCCAAAAAAGTTGCAAAGCTCAAAAAAGAACAAAACAAAGCATTTGAGCTCTTTCAAGAAGCACTCTCCGAAACGCTCGATATGTTTGTTCAAATTCGTGCAACCAATAAAGAGAGACTCTTTTTTGATAAAGTGGAAGCCCATGCCGCATCTATTAAAGAGAGTTCCATTACCTATGGCTATAAAAGCGATGGTGCAAACCGTCTTTCCTTTCTGATCTTTCTCTCAGGGTTTGAACTTTTCCGCGCAGCAAGTATTTTTGTGGTGGCGTATTCGGATTTAAGTATTGGCTCAATGTTGGCTATATTTGGCTATTTATGGGTGATGATGGGACCTATTCAAGACATCTTAAATATTCAGTACTCGTATCATAATGCGGGTAAATCGTTGAATCGTATCAATGAAATTTTGGAGTTAAAAGTAGAAGAGAGAGGTTTACATGTAAAGAATCCTTTTGAGAAAAATAGCACCAATGCGATTGAGCTTAAAGGGGTGAACTTTAGCTATGATGGTAATAAGCAAATTCTTGAGAGCGTTGATCTTCACATTCCAAAAGGTTCGAAAATCGCTATAATAGGGGCGAGTGGAAGTGGAAAAACGACGTTAGCACATTTACTGGTTGGCCTTTATCCTTTTGAATCAGGGGATGTCCTTTTTGATGGAATTTCAGTCAAAGAGATAGGCCTTGATGTGGTGCGTGAGCATCTTTTCTTGGTCTTGCAAAATCCACAACTTTTTAATGCAACAATTGCTCAAAATTTGATGATTGATGCAAAAACCGATCACAATCTTATTCATCAAGCACTTCAAATTGCTCAGTTGGAAAATTTTGTCAATGAACTACCTGATGGCTTAGATACGCAAATAGGGAAGAATGGCATCAAACTTTCAGGGGGACAACGCCAGCGTCTCAGCATTGCTCGTATGGTGCTACAAAACCCTAATGTGGTGATTTTGGATGAATCGACATCGGCACTGGATGTGCATACGGAGATGAGGCTTTTTGATGCACTGGAGCATTATTTAGAAGGTAAAACAACCATTATTATTGCCCATAGGCTGAGCACGATTAAAAAAGCTGATTTTATCTATGTTATGGATAAAGGAAGAATTGTTGAATCAGGAACACAAGAAGAACTGATGCGCCAAGAGGGTGCATTTTATGAATATGTTGTACAAAATAGAAGGAGTAAAAGCGATGAAAAAAATATGGCTTAGTGTGATGATGGGTCTGTTAATAACGACAACCCTTTACGGTTCGGCAGAAGAGAAGTTATTGGATTCATCCAATGCGCTTAAAAATATGATGCGTGATTCGAAAATTAAAATTCCTGAAAAAGTTTTATCCAGCGCACAAGCGATTGCGATATTCCCAGGTACCATTGAAATTAGTATGTTTTTGGGTGGTAAGACAGGAAGTGGTGTGATGGTTGTTAGACGAAGTGATGGGACATGGAGTAATCCATTTTTTGTTAAACTTGGCGGGGCTGGATTTGGTTTTCAACTCGGTGTTGAGAAAAAAGATATCTTGATGATTTTTAAAAGCAGTGATAGCGTTAAGAAGCTGATGAATAATAAGATTACTTTAGGTGTTGATGCTTCTGTTGCGGCAGGTCCTGCAGGCGATAGTGCTGGAAGAGGAAGCGAAACGGACTTTAAATCAGAAGTTTATACCTATACAAAAACACAAGGTGCTTTTGTAGGAGTCTCCTTGGATGGTTCTGTTATGAATCACGATTATGATCAAAATATTGAGCTGTATGGCAACAATATTACACCCGATCAGATTGTAGAATCCGATAGCTTGGTCTCTTCATACGCGATTGAGGATTTCCTCAAATCAATACAAAAACTTACGAATTAAGGATTGGTGTGGAAGATATTTTAAGTTCCCTTTCAACCTATGGGTACATCATTCTTTTTCTCTACTCCTTTGGTGGTGGCATGATTGCCATCATCGCAGCGGGAGTGCTTTGTTACGCAGGAAAGATGGATTTACCCACATCCATTGCCGTTGCAGCTTTTGCCAATATCATTGGAAGTTCTTTTTTATTTTATATGGGACGCTACAATAAAAAAGCCTTAATGCCTTATTTTAAAGATCATCGACGAAAATTAGCGCTGAGTCATATTTTAATGAAAAAGTATGGTGACAAGATCATTTTTATTCAGAAATTTATTTATGGGCTTAAGACCTTGGTTCCCATGACCATTGGTTTGACAAAATATCCACAAGCAAAATTTCATATTCTCAATGCGATCTCAGCATCTGCATGGGCACTGATCTTAGGCATTGGAAGTTACAGTGCGGGTGAGCTTTTAATGCGTATTGCCGCCTTTTTCTCAAACAATCCTCTATTCGCACCACTGATATTACTCTCCATCATTGGTTTAATTTGGTTCTACTTCCAAAGTGCAACCAAAAAAAGACACTAATCTTAGAGTGTATTATTGGGACTTCCTGTGTAAATGAAGCAGGGAGTCTCTTTTAAAAGATCTTATTACTTAAAACAAGCATCCTTTGCTCAAAGCGATTCATTAACTCATTGTAAACTTTACGTGAATGGCTGATCGTACAGATTATACTTTTCATAGAAGGCTCCTCTGTTATAAAATTTCCATTATTGTAATATAAATTGAAAATGTGTTATAATAATATTTCAAAATGAAATGTTGGAGGATCAAATGCCAGATATCTTAAGTGTTTTGCATAAAGTTAAAGATATTCTCTCTGCAGAGTTGGGTGAACGCAAAGTATTTGATAAAGATGTTGCTGAAGCGCTTGGCATCAATCAACTCACCCTTGCAACCATGAAAAATCGTGCCAAAATTCCTTATAAAGAGATTTTAGAATTTTGCGCCAAACGTAAAATTTCCATTAATTGGCTTTTATTTGATCAAATCGTTGAGAGTTTGCAAGCTGAAACCGATAAATTTGCGAGTATTCACTATTTTCGAGATATCTATGCTTCTGCTGGCGGCGGAGCTTTGAATGAAGAAGAAGAGGGCGAAATGATGTACCTTGATGAAGAGTTGGTCAAAAAGCTGGGTGGAATGGGCATGATCAAACATATTCAAGCCATTAATGTTTTGGGTGATTCTATGGAACCAACTTTATTTACGGGGGATGTTGTTTTTATCAACAAAGAGTACACCAACGCTTTAAAATCAGGCATTTACGTTGTATCAACGCCAGTGGGTCTGTTTATCAAACGGCTTCAACTGCATGCGAATGGTACGGTCTCTTTGGTTTCGGATAATGAAGCGTATGGTCCTGAGATTATCAATGCTGAAGATGTGCAAGTACTGGGCAAAGTTGTTGGGAAGTTGTCAGCAAATATTTAAAATTTGTTTCAGTAGGGTTTACATGTAAAGAGCAGAACTCTTTACATGTAACGATTTTTTAGAGTTTATCTTTGATTTCGATAGTAATCATCTTGTCGTTTTGCGCGATGCTGTCAAGAACTTTGAAGCTCTCTTTATCATCTTTAGCAATCGCACCAAAAACAGTGTGTACGCCATCTAGGTGAGGACAATCCACAAAGCAGATGAAGAATTGACTACCACCGGTGTTAGGCCCAGCATGTGCCATAGAAAGGGCACCACGTTTATTTTTACTTTTTTGACCTCTGCATTCGCATGCAATATTCCAACCAGGGCCACCTGTCCCTCGACCGCTTGGGCAACCACCTTGTGCCATAAAATTTTTAATGACACGGTGAAAAATGAGTCCATCGTAAAATTTATCGTTCGCAAGGGTCGCAAAGTTTGCAACAGCAATGGGTGTCTCTTCAGGATTGAGCTTGATAACAATATCGCCTTTCTCCATTTTGATAATGGCGTATTGAAAAGCAGCTAATTGCTCTTTCGTGTAGTCGTATGTCTTGAGTGCGCTCATTGTTTAAAGCCTTTATGATTAAGTTGAATACAGATTATAACAAGCGATTCCTATAAGCTCTATTAACTCTTTTCGTTACGTATCATTTTCGTGTTACCAGAATATTTTTAGGATAATGGGGATTCTCCACGGGTGGGTTTGCAACGATAATATGTTGCAAGACATCTAACTTTTTAGACTCTTTAACAAATTCAACCAAAAGCTTGTCTGCCTTAAAAAATTGGAGGTAGTTGAGAAATGACTTTTCCCAATCTATAGCATCATCCATCTCTTTATAGGCATCTCTAAACTGTGATACGTAGAGCTTTTTCATTAGATTGGCATTGTTTTGTTTGCAAATTTCCAGATGCAAATAGGGCTCAATGTTACTCAAAAATTTAGCATAGGCTTTCACATCAATCAATGTTATTTGTTGATTATGAAACTCCTGCTTCATGACTTCCAGTTCACCCACAAGGGCATAGTGTGTTTGCAGTTGGTATTGCTCTTGTGTTTTTACCGCTTCTAAGAGCATTTTATGCGCTATTTGGTGCTCTAAAAGAAGGAGCGCTTTTGAGACCTCTTTAAGCCGATTGGCTTGGTTTTGATAGGGTCTGAATTGATGTAAGATATCCGCTAATATGAGAGATTTTTTATAATTCTTCTCTTCCAAATATTTATGCGTTTCATGCTGTAAACGTTCAGCTACTTGCAAGACTTGCAGATACAGTGGCGTAGACTCTAAAAAATTATTTTGTGCTACAAGTCGGAAATAGAAATCAAAATGTTTCTCTTTAACAGCCGTTTCTGCCATCATAAAGGTACCAGAGCGTTTGAGCATATTTTCAATCAATGGTTTTTTCTCTTCAACCTCTAAAAAGGCATGTAAACTCTCTTTTGCAGCATCTTTGTTGAGAATGGGCTCACGTGCAAGTAAAATTTGTGCTTTTTGAAGATTTTTATTCCATAGCGCTTCAATTTGTGCAAAAAGAGAGCTTTTTCGAAGCTCTGGATGGCGTGTTACGAGATCATAAGCAGGTGCATAGCTCATGCTTCTAAGATAACGTTGCAGTGCAATCAAATGGGGTTGTATCATTTCCAATTCTGAAAATTCAAGTTTGCATTTGGGATGAAACATAAAGGGCTCAGCGATCTTTTGTGCTTGCTCAATTTCACCACGAGAGAGCAGGTTCATAATCGTCTCTTTCTCTTCTATCCAGTATTCATAGATCTTTTTTGTCTCTCGATGCGACATTAAAAAGATATTTTTTTGGAAAATAAGACATGCCTCTTTGATCTGTTTAAGTTGAATGAACGTGATAAATTGTTCTTCAAATTCTCGATGGTTATAAAAAAGAAGTTCCCCTGTTTTAAATCCCATGATGAAATACTTTTGCGTTCGGCACAACGTTGTTACACCATGATAAGGGAGTTTGACTTGGTAGAGAATATCGAGTGTTTTGACATAAACGGCAAATAAAATGGATTCGCGGGTTCCAATATAGATAAATTTTTTACTGTGGGAGAGAACCATGACGGTTGGCCAGATATTTTGATCCAGCTCGATCTCTTTATTCACCACCCCTTTACGCAAATCAATGCTGAGAATTTTACCATTGCGTGTAATGGCAATCAGTGTCTGTTCGTCCACAAATATCATCATCTCAATCACAGCATTTAATTTTTGATTAAAAAGAGTGCTGAAACTATTGAGTTTATAGACAACCAGATGGTGTGAAAAAGAAGCGGACGCTGCTAAATGATAGGTCTCAGAGACAGCCACCGCGCTGATAACATCGGACAAGGGAGGAAGCTCAGCTTGAATGGTACCATCTTCTGGGCTGATAACGTAACTGCGACCACGCTCATTACCGGTGATAAGATAGGCATCATTTTCACTGAATGCTGCTTTGCTCACACGCTCTTTTTGGTTGTATTGAAAGGATGTTAGCGGTAGAATTTTAGAGCGTGTATCGATGACATGCTCCATGCCTTGATGTGAAAACGAGATATAGGCTAGATTCTCACCTACGGCAAAAGGGCGTTTATAGTAGTCAAAAATCATATTTCCATAGAAATTTGAAAGCGGAATACTTTTGGTAATTTTGAGCTCATTAAGGTCAATTTTATGGAGGCGACATTGATTGTCGATGATCTGAAGTGTCGACTCATTGGCAATGCTCGCGCACGAGATTGCAGTATGAAATGTTATCTCTCGTGAACTTGGCAACATAATTCAAACTCCTCTTGTTTGACGATGAAGACCATATAAGAATTAGGCTCAACTTGATTAATTTTCACCAAAACTTCGTAGATATGCTCTATGGATTTAATAACGCCTTTAAAGGTGATGTCTCCATCATAAGGCCAGTTACTCTTAATCGCTTCGACGGTGTTAAAATACTCCATCTCCTCAAAATCAATGATCTCTTTGAGTTTGAGCGTTTCATTCGTTAATTTGAGCAATAAACTCTCATCAATGTGGTTGTTGACCAGTTTTTCAAAGAGTTTATTGTACGCATAAAAGAGCATATCATCCTTCATCAGTGCACACGGGAATGGAATCTGTTTTAAGAGCGATTCCTCTTTCAGATTGAGTGCCAAAGAGAGGTTCTCACTGCTTTGTTGTGCATTACGATGATGCAGATCGGTTAAGTCTTGAAAAATGCCAATAAATTCGACAATTTCTCCCGTATTATCTACAATGGGAACGATGGTGGTGTAATGGTAGACCATTCTAAGATCTTTGGTTTGATTGATAATCAGTCCCTGCCACGTTTGCTTACTTAAAATTGTCTGCCAAAGCTCTTCGTGCAATTTTTTTGACGTCGAAGGAAAACTGATCAGTCGATGGGTTTTTCCAATGAGCTCTTCTTTGCTGTATCCTGTTATTTTGCAGAAGTTTTCATTGACATCGGTAATCATGCCATTCTTATCGCTGAGTGAAACCATGGTGGCTTTATCTAGTGCTTCTTTGTAGGCTTTGAGTGTAGCACCTTGTTTGTCTAAAGAGGCAGACTGAAGGTCGCTAAAGTGTTTCAATTTTTCATTAGCACTCTCTAAATCGTGTTTGTATTGAATCAATGCGTGTTCTTGATAAATACGTTCAACAATCGTATACAGAACCTTCAAGATTTGGTCGCTTTGCAAGGGTTTGGTGATGTAATACTTAATGCCAAGATTGATGAGTTTAATAAGATATTCACTCTCATTGTGCGCAGATGTTACTAAAATAGGCTGTTTAGGATCGCGTTCTCTGATCTTTTCGATCATCTCTATTCCATCCATGACCGGCATTCGAATATCGGTAATCACAAGATCGTAGTGAGTCAGTGCTAGTTTTTCAAGCCCAACTTCTCCATTGGGTGCTAAATCAATCTGATGAAAAATATCGCTGAGAAAGAGACTGACTTCTTCACGTAAAGCAAGGTCATCTTCAACATACAGTACGGTTAAATCTTTACTCCAAGCGACAAGCTGGTCGATCGCGTTTTGCATTACGACTCTCCTTGTGGAATTTAGATCTATTATATACTGACGGCGTTGTATTTGTGTTATATTTTTCGCTATACTAGCCATAATGTATGATTAAAAGAGCAAATCTACTCATTGAGGAAATACAAAATGCGAGAAGCGTTAACGTTACTCCTTGTAGAAGATGATCTCTCTTTAAACGAAGAGTTAGGCATCTTTTTATCCGATTTTTTCGATACGATTGATTCATTTTACTCTGCTGAAGATGGCTATGCAAAGTATCTGACTTCCTCGTATGATCTTGTCATTACGGACATTCAACTTCCCCACCAAAGCGGTCTTAATTTAGTCGAGAAGATCAAGAAAAAAAATCCTTCTCAAATGGTCATTGTGATCTCTGCCTATACGGAAGTGGACTATTTTCTCAAAAGTATTGATTTGGGAATTTACAGTTTTCTCACCAAACCGTTTGATTCTCAACTGCTGATTAATACCATGATTAAAGCGACCAATCAACTCCAGCATCAAAAAAGTGGTAAATCGGACGCTTCTTCCATCGTTTTGCATCAAGGAGTCTCTTTTGATCTTAAAACCAAAGTTTTACATGTAAACGGTGTTTTGCAAGAATTAACGGCTAAAGAGGAGCTTTTACTTTACATATTAGTAAAAAATGCTAACGCCTTTGTCCGCAATGAACAGCTCTCTCAAGCCATATGGCAAAGCGATGAGGTCAATAACTCAACGCTTCGAGCTCTTGTCAAACGAGTGCGCGATAAATTAGGGTACACGGAGTGTATTATTAATCTTAAAAACAGAGGGTATAAGCTTAGTGCAAACTCTGTGTAGGAAGCTCTGAAGGGGCATTGAAAAAGTACCCTTGTGAGTATTCGATTCCTAATTTTTTGACCGTTTCAAATTCGGCTTGGTTTGAGACAAATTCTGCAATAACCTGCATTCCAATCTTTTTTGCCATCGAAGCGATTGATTCTACGATATCTTGATTCCGTGGATTGGAATCGATACCTTTGATGAATTGTCCATCAATTTTCAGAAAATCTACCCCTAAATTTTCCAAGCGGTTAAAGTTAGAGCGATCGCTACCAAAATCATCAAGAGCAAGTAAATAGCCCATCTGTTTCAGACGATGAAGGTTTTGAAGTGGCACAAGATTAATGTCGCTGATAATGATATCTTCGAGTATCTCAAAGGTCACAAGCGCTGGATCGATGTTGTAGAGTTTTTGTTTGGTTTGCAAAAAGTCAATGAACGTTTGATTGAGTAGGTCTTCATTGGTAATATTGAGTGAAAAGGCGACCTTTTGGCCTGCAAAGATTTTAAAGACTTTGTTGATGATACTCCGTGTCAGATTGCTCATCAATCCACTGCGTCTGGCTGCTTCTAAAAAATGCGCAGGTGAGATAATGTCGCCATCATCTTCGATGCGTGCTAAACATTCGTATTTGACAATGTGCAGCGTTTCATTATCGACAATCGGCTGAAAATAGGGCACAACACGATCTTCCTCTAAGGCAATACGAAATTTTTGAATCCAGGATGTCTCAATCTCAGCACGTTTGAGAAAAATGTCGTGAGAGTTATAAATATTGTATTGATTTGGAACGCCTCGCATGCGTGCTTCTCGAAGGGCAATGCGCGCATTGGGAAGTAAGGAGGAGGGCTCTTTTGCCGTTGCAATGCCACATGAAAGCGTGATATAGATAGTTTTATCTTCAAACTCACCAATCGGCGTTTCTCTAAAAAAGGCTTGGATTTGGATGGCAACAAACTCAGGATTAATGATTTGTGGATCAAAGATAACCACAAATTCATCGGAATTATAACGGTAAAGATGCACCTCTTTTGCGAGATTGTAGTGTAAATATTCCCCCACTTTTAAAAGGACTTCATCTGCAAAATCGGAACCATATGTCTGGTTGATAAAGCTAAAATTGTCAATATTGTACAGCATAATGGTCAGTGTATGATCGCCTGAGATATGGTCTAAAAAGCCATAAAGCATGGTTGCATTTTGAAGCTTGGTGACGCTGTCGATGGTTAAAAAATCGTGTACAATTTGTGAATTTTTATCAAGCAGTTTGCTCTGTTCTTCAACTTTTTGTTGCAATGAAGCTTGTTTTGAAGCCTCTTGATGACGTCCTTGAATCGCCGATGAGACTTTGTAAAGCGTCTCAATAAGTTGATCAAAGTCGATGGGTTTTAAAATATAACCACTCACATTTTTACGAATACTCTCTAAAAAATATTCGGTTTCATTGTGTGCTGAGACGACAATAATAGGCTGTTGGGGATTGAGTAATTGAATATTTTTAATCAACTCCATGCCATTCATGTGCGGCATATTGAGGTCGGTAATAACGATATCATAGCTTTCGGGATGGCTTTTATAGATTTCAAGTGCCTCAACACCGTTATTGGCTTCATCGATGTCGCTAAAAAGATCACGCAATAATGAGACGGTGTTTTCACGCAATATCAGGTCGTCTTCGGCATATAAAACGTGCAATTTTGAGGTCAGTTCAACAAGATCATTGAGATTAATGGACACTGTGTTCTCCAAGAATTTTAATGGTAAATTTAGCACCATTGGGTCTGTTTTCTACATGTAATGAGCCGTGACAATGCTCTTCCACAATGGTTTTTGACATATACAATCCAAGTCCTGTTCCGTTGCGTTCTGATTTGGTTGAAAAGTAGGGGTCAAATATTTTAGAGATAATCATTTCAGGAATTCCACCCGCATTGTCTTCAATTTCGATCACAAAGAAGGAGTGCTCTTCATATGCATTGATCCATATAGTACCATTTTCTAACTTTTTTTCAAGGATGGCATCTTGCGCATTCTTCAAAAGATTGATGAGCACTTGCATCATTTGTGTCTCGTAGGTAATGAGTGCATTTGATGATGTATTATTTACATGTAACGTAATTTTGTGCACCGCTAAACTTTTGCCAATGAGTCCTAAGGCTCGATCAATAATGATTTGAAGAGAGCTCTCTTCTTGCTGTTGATCGGGTCTAAAAAAGTTTCTAAAATCATCAATGGTTGTGGTTAAAAAGTGGATATAGGTCTCAATTTTGCCAATCGCCCCTAGTAAAAACTCCTCATGATCGACTCTTCCTTGCTCGCAGGTGAGATCAAACTTTTTAAGACGGTGTTTGAGTTTGATGCTTGCCGTGACAGCAGAAATTGAGCCAAGTGGTTGACGCCATTGGTGCGCGATCATGCTAATCATCTCACCCATTTGTGCCAAACGTGATTGATAGAGCATCATCTTTTGGGTTTCCATATGTTCAATGACACCCTCTTTAATCTTTTTATCCATCGAATCATACAACTCTTGAAGCTCATGGCTCATGGAGGTGAAATTGTCCAAAAGCGTGTTGATCTCGACAATGGAAGAGCGATCCATGGGGGTCGTCGCCAGCTTGTCTTTAAAGGTTTTGGTTGCTTCAATCAGCGTGTATAAAGGCGTTAAAATTTGGTTTGCAAAGGTATTGGTACGTGTGAGTAGCACGAAAAGGAAAATGAGGTAAAAGAGTCCCATAAAGCCTAGGAAAACAAAACCAACCATGTCCGTTTTCTTTTTGAGGTTCGTGCTCTTGGCCAGTAAGGAGTCTTTGTCCAGTAACAGAACAAATTTCCACTTGGTTTGGGCGATGGTGTTTTGTGTGATGAGAAAATCAGCGGTTTCTGTGTGAAATTCTACAATACCCTTATTTTCTTGAAGCATACGCCCCAATGCTATGGCAAGAGTATTGGATGTATTGGTAAACAGATTGAAATCATTGGGTTTTGCGATCGTTGTCTCAATGGGGGCATTATAGGTATGCGCTTTAAGCTCTTTGATACCAAGATACTTCTCTAAGGCTTCACTCATGCCAAGGATGTTTCCATGTTCATCGACAAGCATGCTCATGGAGCGATAAGGCAGTTGAAGTGAGAGTATGTTGTGAATCAGTTGATCTATGGTTACATCAATGCCCACAACGCCTTCTAAAAAATCGCCTTTATACACAGGGGCAATAGCGCTAATCATCCATCCTGCTCCTGCGGGATCTAAGTATGCATCGGTCCAAACAACTTTGTGTGCAGGATTGTGTGTTGCATCGGCAAGGTAGTAAAAATTAAACGTTGGAATGTCAATGTCATGGGCATATTGGCTTAGCATATTGGGGATGTCTGGGCAGAGTCTGTTCATGGAGTCATAACTGTTAAAGTAGACTTGAGCGATATTCTCATTGGTGTCCAAAAGCGCGTTGTAAAAAGGGTCTAATTTTTCCGTTGCAATGGCCTTAGCGAGGCGGTTTGGACTCTCTTTGTTGACATTCGAAAAGAAGAGGGAACACGCATCTTCCTTTTTGGGTGTGTTAATGAGCACGCCGGTGTTAGTTTGCGTGTAGGAGCGGTCATTGGTGTTTACATGTAAAGGGTTGAAGGAGGCAAAAAAGTTTTCATGCTCTTTTTGCAGAAGCAAGGTTAAACTCGAGAGTGTTTTAAATTCGTTGTTGATAATGGTAGCGGAGCGTTTGGAAAGCTCTTTGATCTGTACTTTACTCTCATCAATCAGTGCATTTTTAGTGGTTTCATTGACATATGCATTACTCCAAAAGTAAGCACCCAAGAGCATTGCCTCAATCAGAAACAGTGGAAGAATAATTGATTTTAAATACTCTTTTTTGAGCAATCGTGAAAGCGTGCTTTGAATCATGGGCATTAACTTTCGTGTAATTTGATCATAAATTGAGCGCCCATTGGTGTATTGAGTGCTAAAATTTCTCCACCACAATGCTCTTCAATAATGGTTTTTGACATGTAAAGTCCCAGACCCGTACCATTTTTTTCAGATTTTGTGGAGAAATAGGGCTCAAAAATATGAGGTAAAACATCCTCCGGAATCCCTCCTGCATTATCTTCAATGCAAATGATTTGCCACGCAGCTTCACGGGTGATGCGAATACGAATCTGTGCACCATGAATGTCGCGCTCTTTAATGGCATCTTCCGCATTTTTGAGAATGTTTAAAATGACTTGGGTGACTTCATTGGCGTAGGTGAAAATTTCACGGTTCTCTTCATTTTCAATGGTGATGGTAATGCCATTAATCTCTAACGCTTTACCGATAATATCGAGGGTACGTTTGACCAGTTGTGAAAGCGTGACACTCTCTTTTTGTTTATTGGGTTTAAAAAAGTTTCTAAAATCATCAATCGTGTGGGTGAGAAACTGCACATAGGATTCGATCTTGCTCATGGCTTCGCTTAAAAAAACTTTACTGGTTTCTATCCCTTCAGGCGTTGTATAGTCAAAACGGTTGAGTGAGGTTTTAAATTTTATAGAAGCAGCAACGGCGGAGATAGAGCCTAAAGGCTGGCGCCATTGATGGGCAATCATGCTGATCATCTCTCCCATTTGGGCCAGGCGGGATTGTTGCAAGATGTGTTGATCTTTTTCCCTGTTTTTACGCACTTCTTCTTCGATACGACGCTCTAATGTTTGATTGATTTCGATCAGTTCAAGGTGATTTTTACACGCACGCACGGCATTTTCAAGTTTGGATTTAAAGGAGCTAATAATGGCTTGAATCAGCTCTATTTCTGCTTCGGTTGTTTGAAAAACAAAGCCAATCCAATCCTCTTCAACCTTTACATGTAAAAGGTGTTTGCCACTCTGCTCATCATAGCGAATCAGCTGGGTGTGTAGGAGGGAGGAAGAGGGGGGATTAAAGAGCTCTTGAAATGCTTTTTTACCGTAGAGGCAGAGCTTTTTGTAACTCTTTGTTTTAGGGTCATATTCCCAATAAATGGAGATCAGCGCTCCTGTTTTTCGTGAAAAAACTTTTAAAAAATGCTCAACCATCTCTTTGAGTTGAAGGGATGTTCCTATGGCACTCACACACTCAAAAGTGATGAGAAGCTGTTCGTTGAGTCGTTGCATTCGAAACTCCTACGCTATCTAGTCGCAAATCGTGCGGTGATTTATGAACGTATAAGATACCATAAAGATGCTGATACCCATAACCTTGCACGATTTTACCATTAAAGTGTTCCAACAACGCATGTTTTATTGTAAAACTCAATGCCTTCTTGGTTGGCATTGGCGATCTCTCCAAGGCTTAAAACTCCCCAAAGAAGGGTTTTGTCTGGATACACTTTTGAGATAGCCTTGAGCTCTTTGGGGAAAGAGTCCTCTAAAAAGATAAAACGCGAAATACAATCGACCACAAGTGCTGATTGAATCATCTCATCGCCTTTATTGAGAATTGAAATCTCTGCTGCCTCTTTCGCCGCTTCAAGGAGCTCTTTTTTGTTTGCTGTTAGGATGGAGAGGACAGAGTTTGTATCAAGGCTTCCCACTAAGACGATATTCGTACCATCCGTGCGTACAGGTTCTCTGACAATAAAATCTTTGTTATACCTTACAATACCCAGCGGATAGCGCTGAGAGAGTTGAAAAAAAGGCACGGAATCAAAGCGCAAACCACTGTCCTTTTCGACCGCTTCTTTATAGATATCAAAGGCATTTTGATAGTTCATTTTTTCCAAAACATTATCGTGACAGCATGTTGCCATAAACGGTCCTAAAAGAGGTTTCCAACCGTGTTTGACACCGATCCCCATCGTATCAGGAGAGGTAATGATAATGGCGGCACTCATATAAAATCGGTACATATCAAAAATGACAGGTTCTTGCGTGAGATTTGTTTTGCCTGCACCTCCACCAATTAATTTGGTCTTTTCGGGCAAAAGAGAGTAAAACTCCTCTAAAAAGTCATTAATTTGAACGGAAAAGCCATCAACAATGGCAAAAATAGAGTTGGTATCGGTATTGGGAGAAAGTTGATGCGGTTCATTCATGTCAATAATCTGAACGGAAGAGGTTGGCTTTAGCTTGGCAGCAATAATACCTTTGGTATAGGTTTTGCCTTTATAAATGACCCGTGGAAAAATGGCGCCACAGAGCGTGATACCTTCGTACTGTGCAATCTCTAAAAAAGGGGTCTCTTCCGCAATAAACAGGACATATGAGCCTCTTTTTAGCTTTACATGTAAATCTTCAATGCGCTCAAAAAAAGAGATACATTCAAACATTATGTGCTCCAAAGGTTTTCTTGGAGACATTCTATACTACGAGTGTGATAAACGCGTTGTAAAATCCGTTACATGTACGTTTTTACAGCTTAACTAAAGGCTCGCAGATTGCTTTAGACGCATGGATGAGGACATTGGGTGACAGACAGAGTTGAACACCTCTAAGCCCAGCGCTAACGTAAACTTTGTCGTGTTGGGTAATGGAATCATCGATGAATGTTGGGTAGGCTTTTTTCATTGCGAGGGGTGAACACCCACCTCTAATATACCCCGTAAGCCCCAAAAGCTCTTTAACCGCCACGAGTTCACAGCGTTTGGCTTTCGCCACTTTCGCCAACGCTTTAAGATCAATTTCTTTGGCTGCTGGTATGCACGCTACGATAATATGTTTCGCGTCATCTCTGGCTACCAATGTTTTAAAAACAGTCGCCGCATCGACCCCAAGTGCATCTGCTGCGTGCGTTGCACTCAAATCTTCTTCGTCGACTTCATACGATGTCATTTCATAATCGAGTTTAAGGGTGTCTAAAAAACGGGCGGCGTTGGTTTTTTTTAGGTTCATTTCTCGACCTTTTTATAGGCTGTTTTCACTCCCAAAAGATTGACTTCAATGCTCTTATCGCCTGTTATGTAAAAGGTAATGCCTGTATTGGTGAGAGAATCGATGGCTGTGATTTTTGTATCATCAATGTCATATTTTACGGTTGTTGTAATGCCAACGGCTTGAAATTTGTCTTTGGTAAATTCGATGTCACCTACGGGTAGGAAAACATTTTTGCCTTGTGGACGCCATTTACCGATGAGCGGATTGGGTGTCTCTCGAAGGGCTATGACTAAAATAACGATGCTAAGAAGTGCTACTGCGCAGGCGATAATAATTTTGGGGTGATTTTTTGGATTCCAGTCTCGCTCATGCATGCATTGACGCATTTTTTCTAAAACAGACTCCCTCGAAGGAGTGTTGGCAGGCGTTACCTGTGGTTCTGGGCGAAGGGTGTCATACTCAACAAACTGCTCTTCAACTTCGAGTTGACGAAAAAACTCATCCTCTTCCTCTTGGTTTAGGGGGTCTTTGAGAACTCTTTTTTTATTTTTGAGGATTTTATCTGGGTCCATATAATCAAGTGTATCATCGGGTTTAACTTCAAAAAATTTCATAAATTTAGAAAACATGCGCAACCTTGTACTTTTAATCTTTAGCTGTGAAAATTATAGCATTTGAAAGTTTTAATGCTGATGAGAGAGCGCTAAAATGGTTACATGTAAACGAAAAGCTTAAGTTTTTTTCAAAATGCTATAATGATACGCGTGTAACACATAAAACTAAGGTATAGAATGCTTCCTAACGCGTTAACTCCCAAAAAAAGAACCTCTCCTGTAAAGCCAAGAGCAGCCGCTAAAAAAAGAGCGCCAAGGGCACCAAAGAGAGATGCTAAAAAAAAGGTCAAACGTCCTTCATTACTTTTAAACCTGTTGGCAAGCTGCGTGGTTCTCTTCTTTGTGGCGTTTGGCATTAAGTATGCGATCGATCATACCATCCATTATAATCCCTTACTTGGAAAATGGCGTGCACAAACAGTATTAGGCATTATGGAGGTAGAATTTGACCGTAGCAGTATGTCTACATTTGGTACAAAAAATCCTGTCACCTATGATGTTCTAGAGAATTCCGTCATCGTCATAGACGATACCATAAAAATAGGAAACACCTATAAAATTGTTGATGAGAACACCATTTCAACTGAATCCGGTGGCTTTAAAACAATGTATAAAAGAGTGAAGTAACGCATAGACATGTCGTTATGAAATAGAAGGTATTTAAATGCATCACAAAGAGAATAAGACACTCAATTTACTTGAACAATTTACCCAAAAGAATCAGATTCAACGCAATGATACAGACGATAATGAAAAGATGATGTTTCGAGAGTTAGGACAATTAATGTCAAACGATAATCAACGAAGCACGCACAGTGGTAACAGTATGTTTGGCATTCCCAATTTTATCTGGTATCTCATTATTGCAGGATTATTTGGCTATCTCCTTAAAGAGATATTTATTTTAAATCAGATTCATGATGTTTCGGATGTTGTATCGACGATTACAGAAGGAACCCATAAAGTCAGCGAAGAAATCGTTGAAATGCAAAACAGTGCACACAAAGCGATGGAAAACGCCAATGCCAAAAAAGATGGACGATAAAATGAATGGAGTTTTATAAAAAACTATCAATCTCCATTGTAATTTTTTCGAAGGAAAGGGATTCGGTACTAAGCGGATAAATTATTCCAAATTGGTCTAAAATGAGAGCTGGAAAGCTTGATGTACCAAGCTTTTTAGTAGTCTTACATTCGACAACCGTGTCTATGATATTAAAAATATCCACGAAAGCATCGTACGATAAATGATGCTTTTCGCAGATACTTCGATAAAACTCTATCTGCGTCGCATCCTCACCTTTCTCAAAAAACTTTTCTTGTATGGATGTAAAAAATTGAAGCAATGTATGATCATTAGGATCGTTTTGTAAGAGCATAATTCGAGCGGTTGCAATGGCGCGACAGGCAGGTTCGGTATTGTTTTGGAGGAATGAAGCCATCAATGTATCGTGTTTTTCATAACCCATAAGTATCGAAAAACAAATCGTTTTATCGGAGCAATAGCGTTGTATTTCGCGAATGATCGATCGATGCATCCAACAAGCAGAAGATAATGGGTTGCCTATAAATATGACGTTTGTGCTCTTTTTCAAAGAAGATTCATTTAGCATCGTTTTTGAAAAAGGGCTAGAGTAGGTGCATGATGTCATGTTTCGCTCTGTAAACATTGCAACTCCTATAGAGGTGTGCGACACAATAGTAAAAGGCTTGTTTTATAGTAGCATGCGCCAATGTAAAAATAAAGTGCGAACTGTCGTATTTATGTACAAAAGTACGGAATTTTTTAAATTTTCATATCAAGTCTGTATTGTTTTGGACTGATTTTGTAGTATTGCCTAAAAAAACGCGAGCATGTCGTTTGGGTATTGAAATTAAGAGCAGCCGCGATCTGTTTCATACTGTAAGGAGTGTATGTTAGCAGATATACAATCTCCTTTAGCATGCGTGTATGTATAAAAGAGAGGGCACTTTTTTGCGTCGTTTCCTTAATCGTTTCGCTGAGATGTTTAGAGGTAATATTGAGCATGACGGCATACTCTTTCACACTCTTTTTTGTGATAAAGTGTTTTTCGATAAGCTCCAAATAGTGACTGGTGATTTGTTCTGCTCTGGTGGGTGTTTGTAGATTTAAATGTTGATTGAGCAGTTTTCCTCGTTTTAAAAGATAGAGAATTTCCAAGATATAGAGTCTACTGATCTCTGTATAATCACTCTTTTCACACTTTGTTTCAACGTTAATATGCTCATACAATGTTTTTACATGGGTGAATATATTGCTAGGCAGTTTAATGTGATTGATGTTTTGTTCATGAAATTTTATAAGTTCTTGGATGGCATGATTTTCACTTTGATGGGAGAGCAAGACATTACGATTGAAAAGGAGGATATAAAATTCAGATTTGTCTGCATAGGTTTCAAATGAAAAAATTGAGCCGGGAAGAACCAACTGAAGTGAGTTCTTTGAGATATCAAAGGTGTATTGATTGACACTATTTTTAGCTTTTCCTTCAAGACATAAGAATAGAGCAAAAAAATCAAACCGAATAGGATGACCTTTTTTCTCTTTGATATCGTTGTATAAAATCACAATATCTTTAGGAGAAAAATTGTTTGCTAGAACATCCATTCCAAATAGAGGATTTTTTTTATGAAAACCTTCATAGACTTCAAGTACTTGTTCCATGTTTAGTAATGAATGCGTTGTTGTATGCATTTTTGATCCAAGTTTTTGATTAAAACGAAATAATTTTAATCAAACATAGTTTAAAAGATTGTATCGTAAGTAAAGTTTTGGGAGGTTGTCTGTCATTAAATGTGAGAAAGATGAATGGGAATATAGGATTCGAACCTATGAATACCACGACCAAAACGTGGTGCCTTAGCGCTTGGCGAATCCCTAAGAAGAACATCATTTAAATACTTGGTTGTGGGAGTCGGACTTGAACCAACGACCTTCGGGTTATGCGTAGTAAGTCCTTAGCTTCATTTTTTCGATAAAAAAGTAATTTTACTTGCATTAAATGCGATTTAAAAAATCAATCCCGCAAATTTACTTGTCTGAATAGTGCGTTTTGCATTGCACGACTTCGATACTCTCTTCACTAATTCGATACACAATTCTATTTTTATCATCAATACGTCTACTCCAATACTCTGATAAATCACCTTTTAATCGTTCGGGTTTACCAATGCCTTTGTTTCCATTTCTCATGATGTCTTGTAATAGCTGATTGATACGTTTAAGAGTCTTTTTGTCTTCTGTTTGCCATGACATATACTCTTCCCATGCTATTTGTGTGAAGAGTATACTTTTGTTCATTGAGCAATCTTTTCTAATTCATCCATACTCTTAGTAACATGCTTGGTACTCTTGATAGACTCTCTTAATTTCTCTTGATTATGCTCATTGTAAAAATCCTCTTTGCGAATCACATCAAAAGGAATACCACCTTTATTGATAGCTTGTCTGACAAACATATTAAACGCCGTAGTCATGTTTAGACCAAGATCAGAAAAGAGCTCTTCAGCTTGTTTTTTGACGGTTGAATCCATACGGATATTGATATTAACTTGTGCCATATGATCTCCTTTGTATTTTAGCTATATTATAATACAAATTATGCGTATTGTAAATAAAATATTGTAAATTTATTTACAAAAGCTTTCTTGGAATTAAAGTATAATACCTCATGAAAAAGATAACTGTAAAAATGCCATTATGGATGATAAAAGCTATTGAACAAGAAGCTAAACGTATGGGCGTTACGCGTCAATCTATCATTAAAATGTGGCTCATTCAAAAGCTTGATGATTTAAGTCTTAACTGTAAGTCTTTGAAACAAGTGGGATAATATTATCTCACTTGCTCTTCGTCATTGATTTTTTTCTTTTGATAACAATCGTTCCAACTATCTTGTCATGCCATGCTTGATTTTTTTTGTCTATGGCTACCCATATAAAACCTAACCCTAAACATATTGTTGATAATGTATAGCACAGATATCTAAAAAAACCTTGTACCGTATTCACAAAAGTACCTTTTCTTTCATCGACAACATATATTTTCATAATGCCTTTGCCGGGCGTTGCGCCATAATTTTTCCAGAAATATAGAGTGATAATAATCGGTATGATATACTCAAAAAGAAGTACAATAGGCAAAGGCTTTACTGCTTGATTGTATATGATATTTTCTATAACGACAATGGGTAGAAAAATAATGACCATATCTAAAAGCAATGCTAAAAGTCTATCTGTAAAACTTGCATATTCATAGTTACTCATATCAAAATCAAATCTCTTATTTTCCATTTTTTACCTTTGTATTTTTTTGCTTTGAACTACTTGCCCTCTATCTCTTCTATGGTTTGGATGAATTTAAAAAAGTTTGAGCTTCGTTGTAATAGCTAGCATTGTCGTGCATGTCTCTTTTTGCGTCTTTATTAGTATAAGTTTTGAATAATAGGTATGGCTTTCCTTTAATCGTAGTAGTCCCACTAATTGTATCAAATGTAAAATCAATGCCTCTAAAATCAACTTTTGTTTGCAGTAGAGTTCCAAAGAACGTAATTTCCCAGGGTTTAAGCTGTTTCCTAAACTCAAGTAAAGAATCACTTGATGAAGAAAGTGAAAATTCAGCCTTTGACATTTCACTGATAAGTTTATCTTTTAACTCTTGTATATTTTCAGTTTTTATTTCAATCTGCGGATATTCCGAAGTTCCTATCTTTTGCGGTTGATTAGAAGAGCACCCCGCCATAAATAAAGATATTATAATTGCTAATACAACGCCAAATGTATTTATATTTGTTTTCACGATTTATTCTCCCTTTGATAATTTTTTGAACATGTTTTCTCTTTAATTAAAATTATATCTTCATCTCTTTATCCCAAAGGAAATATCCGCCATGTTTATTGGCTCTAAATTCTCCTCCAGCTTCTTTACCTTTTTGCGTGATGTACTCTTTTTCGCCTTTTCTTTCTAAAAATCCTAAAGAAACAAGTTTTTCTAAAAGTTCATCGGTTTTGAGTTTGAGTTTGACTGCAAGTTTTGAAGTGGTTAACTTGTCGTGCTCTTCTTCGGTTTCTTTTTCTACTTTTTCAACTGACATTCTCACTTCATCGCTGACACGTATAATTCTCTCTGCTTCTTCTTTGGTGTCATTGTAAAGCTCTTGATCGTCATCTCTCTTGATTAAAATACCCATTTCATTATTGTTGACTTGACTAAATTCATAGAGGTTCATGCTCGTTACAATGCACATTTTTTCATTCATATAGCATTTAGCGTGTAGGTTCTCACAAAAGCTTGTTCGTACAAAAGAAAGCTCTTTGAGCCAATTAATCTCTTCATTTTTCATTTCGATTTTTCCATAGACAATTCTTATGTCTATTTTCATTCTGTTTTTATCTTCGAGAAGTTCTTTAATGCGATTGTTGAGTTTTAGAAAAGGGCTTATTAAAATCAACTTGTCATTTGTAGATTTAATAAGCTCTTCTAAGAAGTAGTTGGTTGCACTTGTGTTTAAAAACTTTGCCATATTGATTCCTTGTTATAATTTTTTCATTAAAAAGGCATGATTATATATTCAATTTTCCCTATATGTTGTGTGAGATATTTATCAAGTCCTCGTTCACTGTTTTCGCTAGATGTTATGAAAACTCTTTTTGTATTTTTTTCTTTCAAATGAGGGTTGTCTTCTAAATAAGTTGTGCAATTACCAATGAATTCTTTTAAATGTTTTTGTTTTATTTCTGCTGTCTGCCATCCTTTACATTGAATGAGTAATGTCTCATGTTCATTATCTGCAAGGAGATCAATACCGTCATCTTTTTTACCATTTATCAACCCATTGTAAATAACTTTATAGCCTTGGGTTTCATAGTATTTGCCTACATGTATTTCGTAGTCATTACCACGCTTTTTTCTTTCTTGATAACTTGGTTTTTTATTTGCCATTTGACTGAAAAATGTTTTTTCCATGCTTTGGATATTTTCATTTACATGTAATGAATTTTGAATTGATTGTGTATTTAAAGGTTCATGTACTTTGATATTATTTTCATTTTTGCGTGTTACATGATCTTCTTCTGTAACCACAATTTTAATGTCTGAATCGCGGACTTCTTGAGTAAATATATTTGTAGATTTCGGCTTAAAAATAAGATATAGAATAGCAATTACAAAAGCAAGACCAAATATAATATTTAATGCTTTGATAATAGTTTCTCGATAATAATACATTACGAACAAAGCAAGAAAAATTAGATAAACAATAGCTTCTATTTTCTTATCTTCTCTTTTTCTTTTGTAGTACCGATATCCCAATTTTAGCGCCCTTATTTTTTGTTAAATAATTAATTTGCCACTATCTACTTTTCTTTCATTTTTTTACTTATTCGATTTTTTATATTTTATCTTTGCCCCATCTAATGTTTCAATCGTTTTTTCATTAATGATTTTAAATTTAATAGGTGGCGTTATATCTGTTGGAATTCCATATACTGTGTGTTTTGCAATTACGGTATCCCCGTAAATTTTATAGGATAGCTTTTTGTCTCTGTTATTAATTTGAAGTGTACCTTCATCAAAAATAAATGTCATGCTATCTGATGTCTTTGTTTCAGATTCCCATTTACCTATGAGTGGATTGTTGTTCAAATTTTGTGTTTCATCAATCGCTTTTGTTGAGTTGCTAAAAGAATATCCAATGATAAATATAAAGAAAAATATAATTCCTACAATTTTTATGATTTTAATATCTATTGTTTCTTTTTTATATCTTTTATTTTTCAAGTTTTAGCGCCTTAAAATTATTATATTGAAGCTAATAGTTTCATTTCAATTTGAATTTTCCACAGTTTGCTGATTCTTTAATATCTTTCAATCTTTTTAAATTTCTTTCTACTTCTTCAATTTGTTCATCAATTGCTAATCCTTGATTAATTAATCTCACAAGTTTGGGTTTTCTTTTTCTCAATTACTAAGAGTTCTCAAACTGATTCCTAACATATCTCCCAGTTCTGCTCTTGTCATTATTTGCCTTTTTTTATTATAAAATATGCAATATTTGCAATAATTTACAAAATAAAGTGCAATAGTTGCATGTTTTTAGTTTGGTTTTATATTGACTATGGAAAATGTCTAAATAATATCATTTTTTCACTTATTTAAGTGATTATGTAAAAAACTGCATTTTTATATTACAAAGCCCTCGTTATCTGAAAAGTTGTCTTTTCACATACCAAGGTCTTTATGATCTTAGCACTGAGTTTGTTAGCGCCTACTCCGTGGCTTGTTAAATGGCGCTCAAATCCTAAAAAAATGCTTATCCTGCCACAAGACAATTCAGCCAAAGTTTACCCACACTTCGTCCAACAAGCGTATCAAGCTGATGTTTTACTCCGCAGAGTTTTAATCTCCTCCGTTGGTACACGTTACCCACACAAAGATCAAGTCGAAATTACCGCTGAAAATACCTATCAGCACTCTACAAATGCTCTTTACAGCTTTTCACATCGCATTGACGTTGACGTTAAATGTGAGAACCGTGTCGAAGCAGTGAAACTCAATACTGCAATACGCGAATATCTCGTAAAAAATTTGATGCTCCCTTTACATGTAGGCGTATTTCAAAAGCCATTCACCAAAGATACCAAAAAGCCCGTAAGTACTTCACTTACGCCAATATCAACGCTAAAGAGCTTAGAGACGCTTCCAAAACTCGAAAAAGATAAATCGCTCAAATTTGTTCTTGGTGCTAGTCCAATCGAAAGTAATGTCCTAGCGAACGGTTTTGATTTAGAGCATACATTCATGAGCGTGAAAGATGCAAAGAAAAACAAAATTGATCTTCAAAAAGATATATATAAATTATCTCTTTATACATCAACAACCTTTTAAATCGACGAAGATACTGCCGAAGAGATATTGAATCTAACGTGGGATATGGTCGACTTCGATCAAAGGCTCTACCGAATCCACGCAATGATAAATAAAGCACGTAAAAACATGAGCTATAAAATGACTGACATTCTCTATGATCGCCTTATGTTCCACTATCTGCATGAATGTATTAATCAAAATACACGCTTTCCAGTAGGTTATGTTTTCGTTAATCCTGAAACACGCACTAAATATTCGTATTTAACAAAGGCATGGGATAGGTTTTTAAAAGCAAATGATCTACCCAAAATAAGACTTCATGATATACGCCATTTAATAGGTACATATTCGATTAATATTTTAGAGTTACCGATTGAGAAGATAAGTCACACTTTAGGACATACAAATGTAGCCACAACAGAGAAATACGTGACAATAAAGCCTGAGACGAGTAAACAAGTGATAGATAAGATTTTTGCGAGTGTAGAAAGTGTTTGAAAAGTTTGATTCGAAGAAAGGAGGGTGGATGGGGATATAGGATTCGAACCTATGAATACCACGACCAAAACGTGGTGCCTTACCGCTTGGCGAATCCCCAAGAAGAACATCATTTGAAAAACTGGTTGCGGGAGTCGGACTTGAACCAACGACCTTCGGGTTATGAGCCCGACGAGCTACCAACTGCTCTATCCCGCGATATTGAAAATAACACAAAGGGAATTGAACCCTGATAACTGGAAAGAAGCCAGTTAACTTACCGCTTGGCGTTTATCGAACCAAGTCCTTAAGTGAGGTGAAATTATAGTCATTTTTAATTTGTTTGTCAAGGGTAATCTACTATAATCCATTAAATTTATATTTGGAGCGAAAATGCCTATTCAAAGAGTCAAACAAGCGATAGAAGATATCAAGCATGGCAAGATGGTAATGATGGTCGATGACGAAGACCGAGAAAACGAGGGAGACCTTGTTTATGCAGCAACATTCTCAACTCCAGAGAAGGTCAATTTTATGGCTTCTGAAGCGAAAGGTTTGATTTGTACGCCTGTCACCGAAGAGATTGCTAACCGTTTGGGTCTTAATCCGATGGTGAAGAACAACGACTCTCAACACGAAACAGCGTTTACGATCTCTGTTGATGCGCGTGTGTGTACGACAGGTATTTCAGCGTATGAGCGTGACATTACGATCAAAATACTTGCAGATTCTCTCTCTCAGCCCTCAGAGCTTGTTAAACCGGGTCATATCTTCCCACTGATCGCTCGTAAAGGCGGAACACTTGTTCGTACCGGGCATACAGAGGGTTCAGTCGATCTTTGTCGCTTAGCAGGCCTTCGTGAGGTCTCAGTCATCTGTGAAGTGATGAAAGAAGATGGACATATGGCGCGCCGTGATGATCTTGACCTTTTTTGCAAGAAACATGACATTAACATCGTTTATATCTCCGATATCGTAGCGTACCGTATGCAGTCAGAGTCATTGGTTCGTGAAGTGGCTTCAGGAATTGTTGAATTCTTTGGCTCAAAAGCACGCAAAATTGACATGGTGGATCACGAAGGCAATCACCACATTGTTTACGCATTTGGTGAGATCGGTACAACCAGTGCGGTGAAATTTCACCATATTTTGCCAGACAATGAGCTTTTGGCAAATGACAAAAAGTTCCAAGGTATTTTAAAAGCGATTGAGTATCTTAAAGAGAACAATGGTCTTTTTGTCTTTATTGATAATGAATATACAACGAATCCAGAGCTTCGAGAGTTTGGTATTGGTGCACAAATCCTCAAAAAATTGGGTGTTGTAAATATCAATTTACTCTCAACCACTAAGCGTAAAGATTATGTTGGGTTATCTGGATTTGGGCTAAATATCAACCAAGAGATTGTTTTGTAGTTTTTTACATGTAAATAAAGGGGTGTGAATGGATCTATTTTTACTGTCGTCACTGGTTCTTTTAGCGGTCACTGCCATTATGGTAACGATTTCCAAGCGTGTGGGGCTTGGTTCCATTTTGGGTTTGTTGATTGCAGGTATTATCGTAGGTCCGAACACCCCTGGACCTATTGTGACGAGCGAAGTCGAAAATTTGCGCCATTTTACAGAATTTGGCGTGGTGATGTTACTGTTTATTATTGGTCTTGAGATGCAACCCGCTAAGCTTTGGTCGATGCGTAAAGAAGTGTTTGGCTTAGGAACACTTCAAGTCATTGTCTCTGGCGTGGTCATCGGGCTTTATATGAGTTTTTATGTGGATAGGTTCAGTGTTGCTATGCTCTTAGGCTTTACTCTTGCGCTTTCTTCTACGGCATTTGTCATGCAGATTTTACAAGAAAAAGGTAAACTCAACACAGAGCATGGTAAAAATGCGTTTGCGATTTTACTCCTTCAAGATTTGGCGGTTGTGCCTCTTTTAGCCGTACTCCCTTGGCTTTCAACACAAGGTAAAACGGCAGATGTCTCATGGTTTGAGTCTCTTGCTACGGTTGTTGTTATGTTTGGGCTCTTAATTCTTTTTGGACGTTACATCATTCCTAAAGCACTCGATAAAGTCGCAAAACAACGTAATAAAGATGCCTTCTTACTGTTAACACTGCTGAGTGTCGTCCTCTCCGCCTATCTTATGGATCATGCGGGGCTTTCAATGGCTTTGGGTGCTTTTTTGATGGGTATGTTCCTCTCCACGTCTCGTTATAGTTTTCAAATCGAATCGAGCCTTGATCCTTTTAAAGGTATCTTGATGAGCCTTTTCTTCATTGCCGTTGGTATGTCGATAGATTTTAAAGCTATTATGAACAGTCCGTGGATCTTTAGTGAGCATATTGTGGTGATATTGGTGCTTAAAGCGTTGATTATCTTTTTACTCATGCTTGCCTTTGGTGCAAATAAAAGTGGTGCAATTAAACTGGCATTTCTCCTCAATCAAAGTGGCGAGTTTGGTTTTGTTCTCTTTGGTGCAGCCAAAGCGCTTGGCATCATAGACGATCAGCTTTTTGTCGTCGGAATCGGTGTGATTTCCATCAGTATGCTTCTCACACCGGTGCTCTACTCCTTTGGATGTTCGCTTGCGAATAAGCTGGCGAAAGTCTCTCAGTTCTCATACTTCAACACTGAAAATGCCGATATCGAACAAAAAGTGGTTGTCGCGGGTTACGGAAGTACGGGGAAAGTGATTGCACGGATGCTTAAAAGCAGTGCGATTCCGTTTATGGTCTTTGATATTAACACCAATGAAGTTGCCGTGGGGCGCAAAGAGGGGATGCCGGTCTTTTTTGGGGATATTACGGACTTAAAACTGCTTACGACCATCAAACTCGATCAAGCTTCCATGGTCATCGTCTCCATCGACCACAGTCTCAATGCGATTAAAGTGGTCAAACACATTAAAGAAAATTATCCGCATATCAAGATTTTAGCACGCGCTCTTGATATTAAAGCGATGGATAAAATGCTCTTTGCGGGTGCGAGTTGGGTTATCGCTGAAACACTAGAGAGTAGTATTCGCACAGGCTCCGAAGCGCTGAGTCAGATGGGTGTAGAACCCGATGAAATTGCTACATTATTAGAGTCGTTGCGCAAAAACGAGTATGAGCTGATTCGCGAAATTACCAAAGAAAAATAGCATTACATGTAACGTAAAACTACCCTTTTATCTCGTAAGAAGCGCGTTTGAGTTCGAGAAGACTTTTGGTGTGATCGTTTAAGTGTTCGAGCTCATTTTGTGTCTCCATGGTCGTGTATTCTGACAAAAACAACAGGTTTTCCATGAGGGATTGCAGTGTTTTAATCTCTTCCAGTTGGGTGACTAAAATGGTTTTGTACGCTTCATTCGTACGCTCTTTGCGCAAGGCTACTTCGATTTCTCCCCGCATAATGGTCAAGGGCGTTCTTAGTTCGTGTGAAGCTTGGGTGTTGAAGGTTTTAATGCTCGCAAAGGAGCTTTCCAGACGTTCTAACATTCCATTAAACGCAATGGCCAGTTGGGTAATTTCATCATTTCTTGGGCGTATCTCAATGCGTTTAGAGAGCTCTTTTGCACTCATCGTTTGAATGTTGTGAAGCATCTCTTTAAGCGGTTTGAAGTACCGACTCACTAAAAAATAGCCCCCAAAACTCGACAAAATCACAATAAACGGTGTCAATAACCACAAGGTTTTTAAAAAGTGTTCAATGGCTTCATGCGTTTGAATCACACCTGAGATATTTTCGCGAAGGGTATGCTCCACATTGATAAAGAGCGCATAGTTAAAGCTGGCTAAAACAAGGACTTGAATCAGAAGATACCACAATAATAATTTGATTTTAATCTGCATCTTCACCCTTTTTAAGCCGTATAATCACTATTTCACTGGGGGCTTTAAAGCGGAAGTTAAATCCCCAACTGCCATACCCTGTGGTAACAAAAATTTGCGTTTTCCCGTGAGTGTGTAAGCCTTGAAGGTAGGGCTGAAAGAGTCTCACGATGTAGCCAAACGGATAAATTTGCCCACCATGAGTATGGCCGCTGAGTTGCACATCGATGGGAAAATTTTTGACAAAACGAATATCTTTAGGCTGATGCGCCAGTAAGATGGAAGGGATTGCAGGATTGAGTTTTTCAAACAGCGCTTTCTCATGACGTTTCGTACCAAAGTAGGGGCTAAATGCATCGCTAAGCCCAACAAGCTGGAGGCGTTCAGCACCTCTTTGAAAGGTCATAAAGTGATTATCCAAAAAGATAAAACCCAGTTTTTCAATCTCTTTTTGCAGCTGTTTTCGTGCAAAGAGTAGGTCGTGATTGCCGCTCACAAAATAGACGGGGTGCTTAATCTTTTGTAAGATTTCAAGCGGTGCTCGTATCAACGAGGGTTTGGCATCGAAAAGATCACCCGTAAGGGCAACCATATCGATGTCAAGCTCATTGAGTTTTGTCACCAGGTTTTCAAGCGCATGCAGAGGTGTTTTGGTGTTTACATGTAAATCACTGAGATGCACGATGGTAAAGCCTTCAAAAGAGGAAGGTAGATGTTTGACGTCTATCATCATTCGTTTAAAATTCAGCCTCTCATACGCTTTTTCAAACATCGTTTTGCCTTTTAATGTTTCGCTAAAGCAAGGTCGTAAGCAATAACAACTTCATCACGCACACTTAAAAAAAGAAGGGTTGGAGGCTCGATGCCAAATTCACTCATCTTGATGGTAAAGCCACCTTTGAGTTTTAAAAGATCACTTTGATCGGTTATGTCGACTTTGGTATTGATCTCTTTGCTCTGTTTATTGAGGGTGAGTGTGCCTACGAGATGGTAGCCATCTGCCTCTTTTGTGACCTCTTTGAGCTTGAATGTCGTACTGGGTGTCGCTTTTACATGTAAAGCCTCATACATATGCTCATCGCGCTTCTCATTCTCACTTTTAAGGCTTAAAAGCTCTAGCGTAATGTCACCTTTAAGCGACTCAATGGCATCGTCCATGCTCAGTTTAGCAACGATCTGAGAGCTTTTAGGGTTGATATTGCTGTCGCCTAAGATTTCCGTTTGCGCGCCAATAGAACCCTCTTTAAAACTAAGCTCTTTGGCATATATAGTACTGCAAAGCAGTGAAGCACTTATCAGTGAAAACGCGATTTTATTGAACATTGTTGATCCTTTTTTGAGAAGTTTGATAGATAAAGTTATAGATTTCGGCGCACAAAAGCACGCAGATAAAGATAACACCACTATAGGTATAGCCGCCTAGTGCACTCATCAGTCCACCACCCCCTGCGATCCAACCTGTAAAGACCATAATCATCCCCAATTGCCTTAAATTGCCAAGCTTTGAGAGTCGTTTCATAATGATAAAGTTGTAGTACGAGATCACAAAAGGGTACACCATGCTCAAAAGCACCGCTTCACGTGAGACATAAAGCATGTAACTGAGCGAAAATAAAGAGGCAATGATAAAAGAGTGATGCTCACGAAGTGTGTCACGAAGCAGATAGGCTGAGCCCATACCCACTAAATGAAACACCAAAATGATATGCCACGTTTCCGCTCTCCAGATCGAAATATCGCTACTTCGTGAGAGTGTTTCAAATAAATTGGCATCTAAAAATGCCCAAACCGCCATGGATAAAACCGCGTAGATACTTAAACTCTGAGGCTCAATTTCTACCCTATGTTCTGGCAAACGGTGGATAAAAAAGCTACATGTCAAGGCAATCAAAGAGAGTGCTATGGCGAGATTGCCCCGTAAGTTGGGCTCATAGGTAAAAAGAGCCGTAGCAAGGGCGTAGGTAAACCCAAGAGCTATGGCGATCTCTGCATAACGACCTTTTGTCAGTTTGATGAGAAGCGGTGCACTCATACCCAGACTGATTCCAAGAGCACCCAAAACCACAAGGTTTAAAGAGGGGTAAAAGAGTGAGCAGAGGGCTTGAATTCCCACAAAAAAGATAATCTTTTTTTGATCGGTATTGAGCCAGCCAAACGAACGGTACACCAGCAAACTTCCCAGAACGCCACCGAGTGGAAGGGTAAAGAAGGCTTGAATGTCGGAATGAAACACTTCAATAATCCCTGTCTGTGCGATGAGCAAGTAGTAGCAAAACTCACTTGCAACAAAGAGTGTAAAGAGGGCATTAAACATACAGTCTCCTTTCAAAATGGGATGCAAAAATGACATAAACAGAGGCAAAAACAAGGTCATATACAGCGATCAGCATCGCTTCAACCCCTAACTGATGGGAAAGATAAAGCGATAAAAACATCGCAGAAACAGCGATGCGGTTAAAGGCACTGAGTTTGGCGAGCATGAGCGCGTAGGGAGGTTGCAGCAAGCCAAAAAGATGAAGAATGCCTGTTGTTGTCATAAACGCAAAGACGACATATTCGTACTTTCCTTCAAAGCCAAACCCTAAAAGCGGGTAGAGCGTTGCGGCAAAGGCAAACAAAAAGAGACCACCCAGTGCGTCAGAGAGAAACCCTGCGAGATGGTAAAGTCTTAAGCTATCGAGCTTTTCAATATTCAGTCCAAGCTGTGGGTAGAAAAAGCCAGTGGTCACAAGGATGATGAAGAGTCCACAGAGCATTCGAATCGTCCATAAAAGGTGAATGTCTGCTTGCAAAAAGCCTGCTTCCATCATACCCGCTATGGAAAGTGCGATGAGCATCAGTGTAAAGCCTAATGTATAAAAGAGGCTAAAGGAGAGCTGGTTGAGCTTTTTCAGGTAGGGCGAAACCACCGCCATCGCCATAAAAAAGATACCCACACCCATAGCAATGTGAGCATGCGCTACAACGAGGTCATTGCGGTGGAACAACCAACGAAGCGTTGGAATAAACAAGATATTGCCCTCGATGTCCACAAACAAAAAGGAGTAGACCGATATGACTAAAAAGGGGTTATTTTTAAACGTAATGTTTGCATCCCTCAGCCATTTGATGAGAAGAGGCACAAAACAAAGGGTGAGGTACTGAAAAAACCACTCTTGGTTATAGGTAAGATCTCCCATAAAAATGCGGTGCGCAACAGAGCCGATGTACCCAACAAGGGGGATAATCCACATCGCGTGGTATTTCGCGACAAAGCTCTCTTTGGCATGCAATTTGATGAGTAGGTAAAAAATAGGAATCAGGGTAAAACTCATCCCCAGGGTATTGTCACCATGCGGACCTTGAATCGTCTTCTCCACTTGCCCGATGACGGGATTCATCAGCACTAAAAGAGCGATGGGAGAGGCGATGACAAGGTACAAAGAGACTTTGATCCATAAGGGAATAACTTTATACACTTTGATGTAGTCATAGAGTGCCAAGATGTAAAAAACACCTGAAAATGCGAGAATGAAGTTGAGCTCATACGCAAAGTCGTAAAAGACCAGACCTCGATGCACGCCCATCAAAAGGCTGATGGTCATAAAGACCAAAAAAATACACCAAAGCGTAAAGTAGATTTTCAGTTTTTCAAGACCTTTTTCACTGTGAATGTTCTCTTTTTCCATCAAAACAAACGGCAAAAACGAGAGCATCAACGGCACAAAACCATACAACATCAACGAAACATGCACACTTCTGGCATTGACTGCGGAGAGTGTGGAAGAGGGCAAGAAGTGTCCTAAAAGATTGAGTGAGTATTCAAAGCCAAATGCTAAGCCAAGCACTAAAAAGAGTGAGCCTATAGCAAAGGCTTTTTGTATAAAACTAGAGAATTTTTCCATCTTTTACCTCGATAATTTTGTCTGCATACGTCGATACATTACGGTCGTGTGTTGCGATGATGATTGTGGTGCCACTTTTGGAAAGTGTCTTAAAAAGCTCATAAATCGTTTGGGAATTGCGTGAGTCTAGGTTTCCTGTGGGCTCATCGGCGAAGATGATTTTGGGTGTGTTTACAAGCGCACGCACGATGGCGGCACGTTGGCGTTGACCGCCTGAAATCTCATCGGGGTATTTGTTCTTGATCGCTTCAATGCCACATTGCTCAAAAAGCGTGTCGATGTAAGTGCTTTTTTTGTTGATGGCGGCAAGCTTGATATTTTCCAAAATCGTTAAATACCCGATGAGGTAGTGAAACTGGAAGATAAATCCCACCTCTTTTTGACGAAACGCATCAATGTCTTTGATGAGTGTGTATGCCTTGCCTTCAAAAAACAACTCGCCTTTCGTAGGGCGAAGAAGAGAGGAGAGAATAGAAAGCAGGGTAGATTTGCCACTGCCACTCTCCCCAACGATGGCGATAAACTCACCTTCTTTGGCCTCAAAGTTGACGTTATCGAGTGCAAGATCATTTTTGTAGTAGTGCGTAATGCCACCTGCTTGAAGTATCATAATGCACCCCTTTGAATGAGGATGATCGGGTCGATCTTGGATGCACTATACGCAGGCAAAAGTGCGCCTAAAAGTGCCATAAAAAGAGAAAAACCAAAGACGCTTAGAATCGTCTCTACACTTAACTGTCCATTGACATAGCCTTGAAATTTCTCAATGTGTGCGATCATAAACAGAAGTACTTTAGAGAGCAGAAGTGCTGAGATAAACCCAATGCAGGTGATGATAAACGTCTCACCCACGACCATCGTCATGATAAAATTGGACGATTTACCGATGGCTCTTAAAATGCCAAATTCACTTCTTCGCTCGTTAATCGTAATGCTAATGAGGCTCGCAATGCCAAGCAGTCCCATTAAAAACGCCACCGCGCTGATAACGTTGGACGAGGTTTCGATGATCTTGAATTGATTGTAGTTTTCCACAAATTCATGCGTGGTTTTTGCCTCAATGTCAGGGCTAATCGCGTTAATATGGTCTATCAGCGCCTCCACCTTTGTGTCTCGCTTGATGCTGACAAGCAAGATAGACGCGTCTTTGTTGAAAATGGCACTGGCATCTTCACGTGTTAGTACTGCACCTCCATCTTCAAAGCCGACACCGTTTTCAAAGATGCCTGAAACAGTAAATGTTTTATTTGAAATGGAAATGGATTTGGGTGCGTGCAAGCGTGCGTTGATATTTTTACCCAAAATGACTTCGCCCTTTTTGGGGTAAGCACCTTCTGTTAGCGCATAAGTTTTAAAACGGTTTTCACTCACGCCATAAATCGCAGCGATCGGAAGGTCATTGATAGGACTTGCCCCTAGGATGATCGCGTAGACTTCATTCACATCGGCAATCGTTTTGATTTTGTCGGCAAGAGACGCGTTGACATCGCTGAAAAAGGTATCGGCGATTTTGGCTTGCGTGACGATGATGTCGCCCTCGGTTTTCAGCATCGTGGAGTACATGCCAATGATGCCGCGTGAAATAGAGGTAATCATAAAGATCGCCGTAATTGCAACAGTGATGCTTAGGTAAATGAGAAACGTTTTAAAGCGGTTACGATTGAGCGCTTTAAAGAAAAGTGAAATCAAGACGGCCCCTTGTTTTATATTTGTGACAATTTTAGGGGATCAAAATGAATGGAGTATGAATTTTTATTAGACTTCTTGCAGAACTCTAGACACGTTTTTAAAGCAAAGCTTTCAAAACTACGTTAACACTGTGTTTTCTTCGGCAGAAAGCCCTCGCACCTTTGGTGCTTAGATTTTTTGCAAAGTTCGTTTTGCAAGAAATCTATTACATGTAAAACATTTAAAAGCTAGTTTGACGTACAATGAGGCAATTATGAAGATGAAGGCACGCTATGAAAATCATTGTGTTAGATACCGAAACTACGGGAATGTTTGAGAAAGATCGCATCTGCCAGCTCAGTTTTTTAGTCTTAAACGAAGAGTTTGAGATTGAAGAGGTTCACAATGACCTCTGTACGCCGCCCATTGCTATCTCCTTTGAAGCGATGGCGATTCACCACATCACCCCTGAAATGTTAGAGGGCGAGCCCGCATGTGTGCAAACCAAAGCCTACAAAAGGCTGTGTGAGTTGAACACGGTTTCCAACATTCTCGTCATTCAAAATGCCGCGTTTGACCTTGGTATGCTTGCCAAAGAGGGCTTTATCTCACAGATGAATCTCATCGACACCTTTCGTGTCTTGCGTGCCTATTACCCCAACGATGGCTCTTTTGGGTTGCAGTTTAAACGCTACCAATGGGGACTCTATAAACACGAAGAGGCATTGGCGAAGAAGCTTGGTATCACCATCAACGCACACGATGCCCTAGGCGATGTCATCGTACTCAAACACCTTTTTGAACGGCTGTGCGAAGAGCACTCCATGCCAAAAATGATCCTGCTCTGCTCCGAGCCCATCATCTTAAGTCACATTCCTTACGGCAAAAACAGAGGCAAAAAATTCGTCGATGTGGCACACACCGATCGTCAAGACCTCCACTATATGCTAAGCGCCAATGGACTCGACGAGGACATAAAAGCCTCCATCCTTCACGCGCTAGAATCCACCAAAGAGAACGTCACTCTCACCATCAGCTTTGGAAAATACGCAGGCAAAACGCCACTGGAAGTTTTAGAACTTGATCGGAACTATCTCGTGTGGATGGTGACTAAGATGGATAATCTGAATACCGAGCTGAAAGAGGCGATAGAGAAGGTTTTGGTTTCGTATCCGTAAGGTTTACATGTAAAGTATAGCGTTGGGTTCACTTTCTTGCTTTACATGTAAAAGAATAACTTTTTTATCCACTTGATATTAGTGACTTTTTAGAAATTTTATAATTTATCGTTTTTTTTTATCTACAATCTGAAATAGAATGGTAAATAAAACAATTCCAGCGACACTTGCGGCAATGTCTGCAAAATCAAATGAACGGCTTGGTATATATAGTTGGCTGATTTCCTCTAATATAGAGAATATAAGCACAACTAAAGAACCAATTTGTTGCTTGAACCATTTTCTTCCTCCCCATCCGTAATTTAATAAAAAAGCCATAAATCCATAAAGAACGATATGTCCTATTTTATCTCCATAGGGAATTTTTCCAACCATATGAAACGCATAATTATAATGAGCTGTGTCAGCTTGATAAAGAATAAAACTAATAAAGCCAAAAAAAGTTGCAGGATATAAAATGCGCTTCAAAAGATCCAATTTTACAGGGTTTTCAGCAGTCCCTATGGTTGGTTCATAGTCCAAAGTTTTCATGATTTTTCTTCCATGCCTTATAAGATTGCTCATCTGAAAATAAAAATGCTAAATTTTCTTTATCACTTACTTCATTAAAGCCTTGAATTTTTTGCTTGACTACCTCATATCTTTTCTCTTCGGGTACATTAGAAGAGTCCAAATCCCAATTAATGCATTCTCCAGATTCTGTGAAATAGTTGTAGAACCCATTTCCATTTTTATACAATACATCAATGCTATGTACGATAACATGGTTTTGATCGAGCAGATCGACTAGAATCAGCGCGTCATTTTGACGTAGGGCATAAAATTGAGTACCGTTATGTTCTTTAAGATCGATACCCGAGGTTTTGTAAAATTCGAAAATATCCATTAGATTCCTCCTTGTTATTGTTTTACTGTATTAATAGAATTACGTTGATTGATTGTGTCCGCAGAATAAATAAATTGTGTATCTCCATATTGACTGATAATTTTGCATCTACCTAGATGATACTGCATCGTCGAATGACAGCTATCTTTAGGAAAATAGACCTTAATCATCATATGTGTTTGTATCAAAGCAGGTAATGCATCAATCGAGAGATTTGAAAGCATAGCGGTGTCAAGTTTATTAGGTTCATACTTAAATTTTTCTATATTATGAGAGGCGATCATGTAGTCAATATTGAGTGATGCCACGATACTAAAGGCAATTAATCCCATGATGGTGATAGTATTTAGTATCTCATGAAATGATTTTTGTAAAATTGTAAAAACAATCCCAATGACCAATACAGCAATGAGGAAATATTCAAACCACTCTATGTAATAACGTAACGTTGTTACTCCTCCAAGCCATTGGTATAAATACATTTTTTTTAGCGATGCGATTCCCATTATAATTGTCTGTAACATTAAAAGACTCATTAAAACTTTTATACTCATTTCTCCATGATATCGGCGCATAATGACCAAAAAAATGATAACAACTAAGCTAATAACCCATGCGAGTTGAAAAAAACCTTCTCTTGCAAATTGCGCAGGAGAAATTCCTGATTCTCGAATATAGACTTCACCACCAAATAAGTAAGCAATCTGAAAGACTAAAAATGTCACAAACAATACATTTAATGCACCTAAAAATATACCGACGATGAGCATATCAAATGACTTTTGATTCTCTTCGGCAGGTCGCTGTGCATAATTTAGGTAGCTGTATAAAAAGAGACTCAAATAGATCAAAAAATAAATTGAAATCATGACTATTTGATCTAATTTTAATATGCTAAAGAAGCTCATAAAATGAGTGACGGCAAAATTAAAATTAGTATCGGCATTCCTAAAAAGAGCCAAAAACAATACGACAAAAGGTGTTGTAATCACTATGCCTATCAAAACACTTTTATAGGTTGAGTAATTTTTGTTAAATGAAAATAAATGAGTAGTAAATGCTCTAAAATAGGAAAATAATGAAAAAGAAATTAGCAGTCGTGGGATCAATGTCTGATATAAAAAATCTACTTTTTGCATACTGGTTAGGTACATAATAGTAATAGTGCTCATGATAATATAAGGTAAAAAGTCTTCGGCTAATGAATTGCTATAGATAAAACTATCTACAAGCCATATGAGAAGAAATGGTAAAAGCAACAAGGTATAACGATTGACTATCTGGCTCATGGTGATTAAATAAATGACTGGTATTAAGGCAATCATATAAAATAAGATATTGCCCAATCCTATCGCTTGTGATGGGACAAATTGTGTTTTAAACAGTGCCAGTAGGACACTGATACCAACTAGTATCCAACTAAATCGAATGTTTTTAAAGTGACTATGCTCAAAATTAATATTTTGGATTTCTTCAATTATATTAGCCATTGTTTTTTCCTTGGTATTCTTTCATAAGAGCTTTAGCTGATCGTGTATCTATTTGAGCACCGAGTTGTTCAAATAGTGTGTAATACCCTAGTAAGGTACGATTTAAAAAGAGGTATTCTTGATTAAACTTATGCACAGAGTGTGTTTGTTTTTTTTGTACTTCTAAAATGGTCTCAAATCCTCTTTTTGAAAAAGAGTGATCCGTTCCAAAATCGTAGCGATCCTCTTTTAAAATTTCTATATAGATAGAATCGAGAGGTTTAATAATCTCTTGGTAAAAAGCACGCATAGTTTCAAAATCACTTTGATCAATCATTTTAAGATTGGCATATTGACGTACAATTTCATCTTCATCCTCACCGTTAATCAATGAGAGGTGCAAGTGGTTATACTGAACTAAAAACTGATGATCAACGTATTTGATACATCCAAAATCAATCAATCCCAAATCTCCGTCTTTCATGAAAATAAAATTACCTGGGTTTGGATCAGCATGAATTGCATTTAGTTGATAAAGGGTGGAAAAAAATGTATCAAAAAGAACTTGTGCATAGTGATTGCGTTGCTTTTGCGTTGGCTTGGATTTTAAAAAAACCATCAAAGAATAGCCCTCAATATAAGAGCAGACAAGTACTTTTGATGTAGATAGTTCTGGATAAACATGAGGTACTACAATATTAGGATGAACGATGTTATTTTTAAAAAACATCACATTGTTGGCTTCAAAGCAATAGTCTACCTCTTCAAAAAGCCTTTGGTTGATCTCTTCAACAAGATGATCGATATTTTGGCCTTTGGCAAAGCGTTGCAACATAAACTTGACCATACCCATATCGGTATGGATTGAGTTAGCGATTCCGGGGTATTGAACTTTTACAGCAACAGTTTCGCCTTTATACTCGGCTTTATGAACTTGTCCAAGACTTGCACTACCAAAGGGTGTTGACTCAAAAGAGTCAAATATCTCTTCTGGGTAACCGTTGAGTTCTTGCTTGATAATTTTACGAATCAGAGCACGGTTGATGGGTGGAACAGCATTAAATGTTTTACTAATATGCTCAAGATAGTTTTGCGGTAAAAATGGCAATGCCAACATGACTTGTTGAGCAATTTTGACCGATACACCTTTGAGTTCGCCTAGAGCTTCGATGATAATTTTTGCTGTTTCTTCATGGGTTTTATTTTGAATCGATTTTTGCTCATGTTCAGAAGAGAGCATCTTTCTAATGGCTCCTTTTGAATGGTTCGCTCCGATTTTGATTAATGTCTTACCGATGACTTTTCCTCGTGCCATACTGGTTATTGGGATTGGCTTATCCATGAAAAACGTCCCCCAATTTACGTTTGATTTTTGTAAAACGGTTCTGTTTCGTTGAAAAGCGTGTGATGGCGGAAAGAAGATGGTTTTTAAAGAGAAACATTCCTAAATCTGAAGCTTTGTTGAGCAAATTCGAATTTAAAATAGCTTCTATAACGCCCATAGAGTGGTCAATAAATTGGGTCGTGTTTTCAAATGATTGACTATCGTCTTTTACCCAATACGCGACTACCACAACAAAATAATCCCAAAAAATCTTAGGCAAATACTCATCAAATGGAGGTTTTTCAATCTCCCCTGCTTCAACAGCGATGGCAAGCATATCGCCAATAGTTTCTATAAAAAGACGATTGGTAGCGTAGATTGACTCTAATTTTATGGATGATGAATGAAATACCATCTCGGCAATTTGGATGATGAATTCCCGATCTTCTAAATAGAGTTCAATTTCTGTTTCAATGAAGGTTTGAAGTTGTTCTCTTAAAGTGTATGTATCAAATCCTTCTATAGAATCTATGATAGTGCGTGCTTGTTGATGCTTCCATTCAATGTATGCATATAACATGTGCTCTTTCGTTGAAAAATAGTTATAGATTGTAGGATTACTCACACCTGCTTTTTGCGCTATTTCACGCATAGAAGCCTCTTTGAATCCTTTCTCAATTATCAATTGTACACCTGCTTCCAAAATTTTTATTTTGGTAAGTTCTCTGTTTTCTTGAGATATTTTCATGGCAAACCTTTTTTAGTTAATGAAGTATATATTAATTGGCATATAAATGTCAATTAATATATAGTAAATAAACTAAAATTATTTTATTTTTGCTTGAAAATTTTATTTTAGGTATAGATTAGGCATATGTAGGATGTCAATTTTGAAAGTAAGAATGTAGTTTTACATCTAAAAACAATTCATCCAACACTAATGCGTCGTTTGCGAAAGATGGTACTTAAAATATTTCAATTTATCGGGATTGCGTAACGAGAAGATACTTGCAATTTTATGATCGATGATTTCGAAGTGGTAGGATGTTGTGATTTGATTTTCTTCGATTTGCAAAACGCCGAGTGAGCCGTTGAACCATAAGGTTTTGAGCTCTATCTCTTTCTCATTTTTGATAAATAATGAGCTGATGACTTTGAGGAGGAATTTACTCATAAACCGGCTATCGCGGTAGATGATTTTTTTAGCGGCGATGGCTTTGCCACCACCGTCGGAGTGGAGTTTGACTTCTTCGGCAAAGAGTTGTTTGAGGTTCTCAAAATTACCATCTTTGGCGGCAGTGATAAAAGAGTTTGTCAGTGCTATATGTTCCGCTTTGGAAGGCGAAAAACTCTTTTTTTGCTCCTTGAGCTTGGCATTGGCGCGTGAGGTGAGTTGCCTGCAATTAGACGGTGATGTCTCTAAAATGGTAGCAATCTCTTTGTGTTTAAACTCAAACAACGCATGTAAAATGTACGCTATTCGCTCCCGTGGTGGGAGTTTTTCCATGAGCACCAACAGTGCCACAGAGATGGATTCGTCCAGTTCGATGTTCTCTTCTGCGGTGGCTGTTTCATCGATGTAGGGCTCGGGTAACCAAGGACCGATGTAGAGTTGGCGCTTGAGTTTGGCACTTTTGAAAAAATCTAACGATAGATTAGTGGCTACTTTAAACATCCATGCTTTGGGATTTTCAATCGTTTGCTCCTCGACACTGATGTAGCGCAAAATGGTCTCTTGCGTGATGTCTTTAGCATCTTCGATAGAGCCAGTGAGTCGGTAAACATAAGCGATAAGAGCATTGCGATGGGTTTGTGTATGATGCACTAATCTATCCATGAAGCCATTAAACCTTTATTTTGATCAAAGAACAGCTTTGCGCAAGGTTGAGTACGCGTTTAATGGTGGGAAACACTTTGGTTGCTGCAATGGCAAGAGAAATTTCCACCAAAACCTCTTTTGAATAATGTTCACTAATTTTAGCATATAACGTTGCTTCAATGCTCTCATTGTTGGAAACTGCCAATGTAAAATCATAAAGGTCTTTTAAAGGGGCTGGTAAATTTTTTCCACCATTAAAGACGACTTCTTTAACGATTTCTTTATCTAATCCCGCTTCAATAGCCAAATCAACATACAACTGCGCGCATGTACCGCAGTCTTCATTGACGATGGCGGTGATTCTTGCGACACTAATGGCATCCAGAGGTGCTTTATTGGCAAACGTTGCCATCGGTAAGAAGTTCTCAAAAACCTCATACGATTGTGGCGAAGCTTCGAGCATCTCTTCCATATAGGTTGTGTCGTAGTGGTAATGCGCTTTAAAAAACGCAATCGTTTCGAGTGACTTTTGCTTATCAAACATGGTTCATCCTTTTTTGTTTTATCAACTACTAAGACGACCTAGAATGCAAAAGTGTGACAAGGGTTTACATGTAAAGATTTGATGGTGGAAAGTATAAGCGATAAGGAGGCAGATTTAATCTTCTAATGTTGTAACTCTTTTGCAAATACTTCAACCAATCTTCCGATACTTTTTTCTCTTTCCGATTCTGTATTCTAAACGATAAAACAGCTGTTCTCCAAATATGTCATAAAAATGTTTCATTCTTTCCCTTATCGTTCAAAAAAGGATGAAATTTTTAAAAATAAATGACTTTATCATTTCTATTTCAGAAAAATTTAATATAATTAATCATTATAAGGTGTTGTGACCTATATTTAAGTGAAAGAGTGACGATCGATGACTATTTTTAAACTTTTCTGTGTAGGATTTTTGGTGAGTTTCGTGTGTGCGTATGGCGATGCGCTCAAGCCGATTCGCATAGGAATTGCGCCACATTCTTCCCCTAGGCTTATTTTTGAATCTCATCAAGATTTGAAAAAGTATCTCGAAGCCACTTTTCAAAGACCCGTTCAACTCTTAACGGCAAAAACATTTAGTGAGTTTGCCAAGCAGTGTAATGAAGGAACGAAGTATGATCTCATTCTGACGTCTCCTAATTTAGCCTATTTAGCACAGCATGTAGCACACTATACTCCAGTGATGACCTACACCAAAGGGCTTGAAGTGATGATCTTAGGCTCTTCCGCTTCTATTCTGCAAAGTGGGCGAAAACCTCTTAAAATCGCAGGGCAAGACCCTGTTTCCTTTATAACCCTTTTGGGTGAAGAGTGGTTTGAAGAACAAGGGTTGAAAGAGGGCGAAGCGATTGCTTACCATTACTATATTAGCGCGTCCGATAGTCTAGCCATGCTTCTTTTAAACCATGAAGTGGATCTCATCATGATCTCTCTTCCTAATTATTTGAGGTTGAGTGACGCATTAAAATCGACCTTGCCGGTTATTTATCACAGTACTCCAAAACCGAGTAGAATTTTCATGGTGCATGCTTCTTCTGAGATATCGTTGGAAAAATGGCAAGAGGTGCTAAAAGATTTTTCTAAAAGCAAAGACGGTGAAGATCATTTGAAAATCATTCAACTAGAAGGATACCAAATGCTTGACATCAATGCGCTAGACTCAATGAAACGTCTCGGTGAAAAAACGTCCAAACGTTTGGAAATGGGGAATTAATGCAGTTATCTCTTTCATGGAAATGGATTGTAACAACCTTAATGCTTGAAAGTTTTATGTTGTTGATGCTCGTTTGGAGCAATCTTCAACAACTCAGCAATAATCTCATCTCTCAGACTACTATTCGCTTGGAAGCGGAAAAAAGTCTGCTAAGAAGTGCGCTTATCGCTCCACTGCTTCAGATGGACTACTCTACGGTTCAGTCCATTCTCGAAGAGTCGTATATGAATTTAAACATGCTCTACATTGTGGTGTTTGATAGCCAAAATCGAGTGGTTGCAAAAACAGGTCTCACCCAAGAGGATACGTTGCCTACGCTAACGCCTACGCCGTTGAATCAATCGTCCATTATGAATGAACGCTACAATACCTCCGTAGACATTACCACGTCCGGTCAAAAAATCGGTTCAGCACAAATTGGCATTTCGACACGGTTCTATCATCTTGAAAGAGAATCGATGCTTTTTAAAAGTATTGCTATTGCACTGCTTGAGATTATATTGTCGGCGCTGATGCTGGTTTTAATAGCGCAATTAATTAATAGAAATTTTGTCAAGCTGATCCACAGTGTTGAAGGGATAGCCAAAGGGGACTATTCTAAACGCGTTGAATTGGGGCAAGAAAAAGAGATATCAAAACTCGCTATGGCTTTTAATACGATGGCGGCCACTATTCAAGAGCGTATTGTATCGCTCGAAGCTTCCCATGACAAAGAACAAGAGCTAAGCAAGCAACTCGAGCACAATGCCTATTACGATGTCTTAACGAACCTACCCAACCGAGTTCTGCTTTCGGATAGATTGCAACAAGCGATGTTACGCGCAAATCGAAATAACAACTCTATTGCAATTATCTTTTTGGATCTGGATGGATTTAAGGCAGTGAATGACACGTACGATCATTACATTGGCGATAAACTTCTCGTAGCGCTGAGTACAAAAATGAAACAAATCCTCCGAGAAGAAGATACCCTCTCTCGCATTGGTGGCGATGAGTTTGTGATTATATTGCAAGACATTGAGGAACTCGTGGTGTGTGAAATTATTCTTGATAGACTTCTTGATGTGACAAGCCAGCCCATCGTGATTGAGGGAAAACGGTTGCAGGTCTCTTCGAGTATTGGTATTACGCTGTATCCAGAAGATTATTGTGTCGGAGATGGGGATCAGCTGATACGCCATGCCGATCAAGCGATGTATATTGCAAAACAATCAGGAAAAAATCAATACCATTTTTTTGATTCACTGCCCACTATGGCACTGAGCCTTTATACAACGATGTCAAGACAGTCATCCTAGCATCGTAAGCTTTACATGTAAAATGTTTTCTCTAACACACAGGGCTAAAATGCTTTAAAAGAGGGCATTTTGAAAAGAGCACAACACCTTTTTCAGATTGATTCTCTGAGACGATGCTCTCTTCTTCCAGCAAGTCATTTAAAATAGCGTCTATCTTCTCTTCTTGCGGAAAGATGTTGCGATTGAGGAGTTGTTTGTAGGCGTACTCTTTGGCTTCTAAAAATGTGTAGGTACGTTTCCATGTCGTTGTAAAATAGTGCACGTTGTAGGCGATAGAGGCTTTTTCTAGCATGTGTAAAAATTCCTTCACTTCAATGCTCGCGTTGGAGTGATGTTCAGGAACGTTATGCGCAATGAGCAAGAGGTCGAGGAGCGTGTTGTTGTGATACTTTTTCCATCCGACAAAGATGCCAAGCGATTTGGTTGCATTGAGCATGGTCTCTATGTCATTTTGCGTGCTAATGGCAGGCGTCATGGAGGCAAGGACAATGTCAAAGGTTTGCTCTGGTACTGAAGTGTTCCAATCGGCATGTTGAAGTGTCATTTGATCTTCTAAATGGAGCTCATCACTCTTTTCATTGACAATTTTGAGCATATCGTATGAGATGTCAAGCGCTGTAATTTTCCCTTTTTTTAAAGCCAATGGAATCGAAAAAGCACCCGTACCACACCCGATGTCTAAGAGTGAATAATTTTCAAAAGAGATACCGTGACTCTCTATCCATTCGATAATATAGGTTGCATCTTCGTTGATCGAAGCATCATCTTTATGAGGGTATTGTTTTGAAAAAGCGTTCCAAAGTGCTATATGTGAGCTCATCTAAAATCCTTTGAACAGTGTATATTTAAAAATATAACGAAATTTTCTTTAATGAGAAGCCATTGTGTGTGAAAATCCGTAAAATTACGCCAATTCTTCTTTTACATGTAAAAGCATTGCTTCGTAATGTTCAAAGGTGTGAAGTGCTTTTTGGGAGAGTTCTGCTGTATCGTTGTGTGAATAGGTATCGTAAAGTACAATGGTCTCTATGCCTGCACGGTGTGCTGCTTCGAGCCCTACGAGGGAGTCTTCGATGACTAAACACTCTTGCGGTGTGACATTGAGTGTCTGCATGATGAGGTGGTGTACTTCGGGATGTGGCTTGATTTGAGCGACAGATTCGCGTCCAAGTATCAGGGAAAATATCTTTTCAAAATCGACTTTTTGCATCATGGTCTTATTTTGCGTCTGATAGATCGTTAGATTATTTTGGCTGGTGGTGCTCGCAATGACAAGGGTGAAATCTTTTTCGTGAAGGTAGTGCAAAAGATGCTCAGCATTGGGCTTAAAGTCGATGACTTCTTTTAAGTAGCGATGGGCAATGGTGTAGCGCATGGTGCGAATCTCCTCTTTAGGAAAAGAGGTATGGCAGTACGCATTCAAAAAGGCGCAGTATTCAAGGTAGGCATCTTGTGCGTCACTAAAAGAGCGTAAGAGGGTGTCGCGATTTGCTTGAATCGTCTCTCCCGTAGGCACGATGCCACCAAGCTGTGCAATAAGCTCACCATCGATAGCATTCCAAATACCGACGGAATCAATCAAGGTTCCGTCCATATCAAAAATAATGACTTTTTTGTTTTTAAACATTCATTCTGCTTGTGGATACATTTTACATGTAAAGGTTATTTTTTCTCTTCCACTTTGGCAGGAGCGACAGGTTTTTTAGCAGGTTTAGCAATAATCTCAATATAACACTCGCTCCACTTGGCACTGTTTGCTTTGTCGATTTCTTCGCCAAGATCGGCTTGGTGAATGCCTTGAGCATTTTCACTGGTTTCGCCGAATTTACAGTCAAATTCCCAGAAATGGAACCCCTCAGGTGTTTTTTTAGTACGTTCACGTTTGATGTATTTACGAATTTCATGTTTGATGGACTCTACGAGTCGGTCGCTGTTTTTATTCTCTTCTTGGAGATGAAATATCTTTTTCAAGGCTTGCCTTTTAGGTTTTTATGTAAGTGCGACATTGTACTTCATTTCACCTTTAAGCGCCTTTTTATTTAAATTCCGCTTTGTAGGCGCTTTCCAAAACATCCATAAATGATTTGGGGTCCATATAGCCAGTATAACCTTCGATGATGGTGTGACGCGTTGGGGAGAGAATGGCATTGGCAGGTGTGTAGGGGGTGCGCAAATCCGAAGGTAAAGCTGGATCCATTTGATCGATTGTGACCAAAACAAATTTTTGATCGATCTGCTTTTTATAAGCGGCATTGTTGAAAACCTCTTTTTGCATTTGCTTGCAGTACGGACAATTTTCACTGACAATGTTGACAAGAATGAGTTTTTTCTCTTGGATCGCTTGCGTACTTTCCGCTTCTAAAAAGCTCGCATGGAGTGAGGTGAGGCTAAGAAGTGCGACCAAAAAGCTCTTAAGAAGTGTGTGCATGCATTTACCTTCAGGAATGGTTTTACAAAACTCTAACACATGACTGATAAAATCTTAATGAAGTGCAAAATCGCCATTGAAAGAGGAGAAAAATGGTATTTACCCCTTTTTATACGCAAAGTATATATAATGAGGTCCATCATAAAGAGATGAACAACTCATGACGATAACGCATTTATATCAACGCTTAGAAAAATTAAAAAGCGAACAGGAAAATCTCTGTGGAAAAATATGTAGAAATGTATTCTGATTTTGTCACCAAAAACCATAAAATTGTTTTGACCCTTCTGTTCTTGATCACAACGACCCTAGGCTATTTTGCGGTACAACTCAGTGTCGATGCCTCGGCTGAAACACTGCTTCTTGAAAACGATAAAGACCTGCAACTCACCAGAGAGATTCACAAGCGATACACCAGCTCAGATTACCTCGTCATCTCCTTTTCACCCAAGGAGCCTATGCTCTCCGAAGCGACGCTGGGTACGATCAAAAGTCTCAAAGAGTCGCTTTTAAAAATCGATAGCGTTGAAAGCATCACGAGTATTTTGGATGTCCCGCTTCTTGAGAGTCCTCCACGCTCTGTGAGAGAGTTTATCAGCGACATTCGAACGCTTGAAAGCAACGATATCAATAAAACAATGGTGCAAGAGGAGTTCACGACAAGTCCCATTTATAAAAATAATCTTGTCAGTGCAGATTTTAAAACAACAGGGATTCTCATCAATTTAAAAGATGACACGGAGTACATGGAGTTTGTCAAAGCGCGCAATGCTCTTTTGGATAAAAAGAAGGAAGGCAACCTCACCAAAGAGGAGTCTTTGCAACTTGATAAGGTTCAAAAAGAGTTTAAGCTCTATCGAGAACGCGCCAAAGAGAAATCACATACATTGATCGAAGCCGTCAGAAACGTTTTGCAAGATCATAAAGAGAGTGGGCAGCTCTTTTTAGGGGGCGTTATGATGGTCGCCGATGATATGATCAGCTTTGTTAAAGATGATATCAATACCTACGGAACCTCGGTTATTCTCATTATGATTTTAGTGCTTTGGACGATATTTAGGCAGTTACGTTATGTGTTGATTCCTATTACGGTCGCCTTTTCTGCGGTTGTGATCACCGCGGGGCTTTACACGTTATTTGGACTTGAGGTAACGGTTATCTCCTCGAATTTTGTCTCGATGCAACTGATTATGGCGATCTCTTTATCGATTCATCTGGTCTCCAATTACCGAGAAAATTATATAAAAAATCCTGATTTATCGCAAAAAGAGCTTATCGCGCTCACGATGGAGAAGATGGTTTTACCGATGTTGTTTGTGGTGTGTAGCTCCATCGTTGCGTATATGTCACTGATCAGCAGTGGTATCCTTCCGGTAATCAATTTTGGTTGGATGATGGCGGTGGCATCGTGTATCTCCTTTTTGTTTGCCATTTTATTTGCCCCTGCAATGCTCATGGCGTTGAAGAAAAAACCTCCCGTTTTAACCTACGACAAATTTTCAAAACTCACCCTCATGTTTGCAAATAGCGTCAAAGCTTATCCTAAAACCATTTACCTCGTCTCCTTAGGGCTTGTCATTTTTAGTATCGTTGGAACGACTCAACTCATTGTTGAAAACAGCGTGATTAATTACTTCAAAGATAAAACCGAAATTTACCAAGGGATGAAAAAAATTGATGACAATTTGGGTGGAACAACGCCGCTTGAAGTGGTCGTGCGATTTCCAAAGCATCAAACATCGACCTATAAAAGTTCGGATACAAATGAACTCGACAGTTTTGAAGAGGAGTTTAATAAGGAAAGTGGCGAAGCGCAATACTGGTTTACTGACCAAAAAATGGACGAGATTTTACGCATTCAAACCTTTCTCGAAAGTCTGGATTATGTGGGAAATGTCTCATCGCTTGCAACCCTTTTAAGGGTGGGTGAAATCATTAAAAATGGTCAAGAGTTAGACAGTTTTGAGTTAGGCATTCTCTATAAAGCGCTTCCCGAAGACGATAAAAATATGCTTTTAAACGCCTATATTAACATTCAAAACGATGAAGCACGTTTTGTTATACGCATTAAAGACTCTTCCAAAGAGCTCAGGCGTGAAGATTTGATTCATACGATCAGAACAGGTTTGGAAAAAGAGATTGGGCTGAAAGAGGGTGATTTTGATATTGAGGGTATGATGGTCTTGTACAATAATATGCTTCAATCCCTCTATAAAACACAGATTTTAACCGTGGGCGAGACCATATCCATCGTTGGTTTGATGTTTTTACTCTTATTTAAGTCGTTCAAGATAGGTTTTATTGCGGTTATTGTCAATATCATTCCGATTGGCATCGTCTTTGGTATTATGGGTGTTTTCGAAATACCTCTGGATATTATGAACATCACCATTGCCGCCATTGCGTTTGACATGGCGTTAAACAACACCGTTTACTACTATCTGAGGTTTAGGACGGAATTTAAAAAAGACGGTGATTACGTGGCAACGATGATGCGAACGCACGGCAGTGTTGGAAATCCTATGTATTACTGCTCTGGTGTGACGGTGATTGGGTTTATGGTGTTAGTCACCTCTAATTTTATACCCACCGTTGTGTTTGGACTTTTGACCGTCGCTACCATTTTTATCGCCATTCTTGCCGATCTTTTGCTTTCGCCGTTATTGCTGATAACGTTTAAGGCTTTTGGAAAAGCAAAAACACATTAAATCATATATTCTATCGTTGCATCCCGTAGCTCTTGGGCTGTTTTGCACTGATCGTTTTGGTTACATGTAACGCATGGATTTTGGGTTGGTCTGAGTTGATCAAGCAGTTTGGTGTACTCACTCTCGATGCTGTTGATGCTTTTTTTGACACAAATGAGAGGAATATTGCGCGATTTTGCCTGTTTTTTAAAGGACTTCATCGCGTTGTGGTTGAGATAATCAATCAGCATAATGACACAGAGTGTATCGCAAGGGAGTTCCCTAAAACTGTCCGAGTTTTTGCGCCCTGCGATATGGTTGATCTTTGCCGCACCCAAGCGTACCAGAAGTGTTTTAATGGTGCTGATATCATCCCCTCCCAAAATCATAACCGACATATTACCCTCCGTTAGCGTAGAAAAAATGATGTAAATGGCTGATACTACTGCGTCCCATTGCCAACACCGACTCCTTGGAATTTCCACCAAAATGCGGCGTGCAGAGGAGATTGGGGAGTTCTAAAAAGCTTTTGTCTTTCATGGGTTCCTCGGTAAAAACATCCAACGCAGCGCCTGCTATCTCTTGGTTTTGCAATGCATTTTTTAAGGCTTCTTCATCGATGATTCCACCACGCGCTGTGTTGATAATAAACGCACTTGGCTTCATTGCTTTAAACGCTTCGGTTGAGAAAAGATTTCTCGTTTGGTTGGTTAATGGTATATGAAGCGAGATGATATCGGCTTCTTCCACGATTTGCTCAAACGATGCAAATGCTATTCCAAATCTTTTTGCCTCTTCATCATCCTCACGTTTGGACGAAACCAAAATGGTACACTCAAAAGGCTTTAACAGTTCTATCACCCGTTTGGCGATATGCCCAAAGCCAAAAAGGCCGATGGTCTTACCCGTCAGTTCACTTCCTCCATCTGTTTTCCACTCACCATTTTTAAGGGTGACGATGGACGGATAAAGATTGCGTGTAAGGGAAAGCATAAAGCCAAGCGTAATCTCTGCGACTGAGTTTTTGTTCGTGCCTCCACTCCAACCCAGTTTGATGCCCCTTGCTTCGAGCGCTTGGGTGTCGATGTTATCAAGCCCTACACCGTAACGCGAAACGATTTTGAGATTTGGGCAGTGTGAGAGCACCTCTTCATCAATGATTTCATTGCCCACGATGATGCCATCGGCATCTTTAAGAAAATCGATAAGTGCGCTCTTTTCACGCAGTGCATAGGTGGCGTTGAGCTTTACATGTAAAAAGGATTTTTGAAGCTCTTCGACCAAAATGGGCGTGCGCGAGAAGAGTGGAGAGGAGACAGCGATCTTCATACTGTCTCCAAAAGAGAAGCTACATGTTGCTCTTCGATAATCGCACGAAGCTCTTTTTCGACATGCGGTACTAAGCTAATGCCTTCGATTAACGCTCTTTTTTCATTTTCAAACTCGATTTCACCCGGAATGAAAACTTTTTTACCCTCCACAGGTTTGGCATTTTTAAAGGTTTCCCACCAGTGATCCATGCGTTGTTTAAAGACCAGTGCCTCTTCAAAAGCATCAATGCGCATTGCACCAAAGAAGTGTCCGACACCTTCACCCACTTTTTGATCCAGTGGATTGAGATAAGGCACCATAGGAGGCACAAAAGGGCCGTAATTTGCTCCAGAGAAGACTGCTGAGAAGATATCCACGATAGAGGCTAAACAGTAGCCCTTGTGGCTTCCATGCTCTCTATCCATCCCAAGCGGTAAGATCGCTCCACCACGCTCTAAAATCGTTGGGTCATCACTGGGCTTGCCTTCACTGTCTTGTGCAAAACCAAAGCCCAGTTTCTCGCCTTTTTTGGCCGCCATCGTAAATTTGCCACGGTTGATTGGAGCGGTTGCAAAATCCGCTACAAAAGGAGGGTGACTGAGCGTTGGAATGGCTACAGCAATAGGGTTGGTTCCTAGCATCGCTTCGGCTGAAAATGTTGGCGCAACCAGAGGAGTTGCGTTCGTCATGGTAATGCCGATCATGTCGTGCTCTAACGCCATCATGGCATAGTGACCTGCTATGCCAAAGTTGGTCGAATTGCGTGTTGAAACCCATCCTGTTCCTACATTTTTCGCTTTTTCGATGGCAAGTTCCATCGAAAATTTGCCAGGAATCATGCCCATCGTCGCGTCGCCATCGACCACTGCTGTGCTGGGCGTTTCACGCACAATTTTAGGGATGGGATTGGTGTTGATGCGACCCGCTTTCCAAAGTCTATGGTACTCACCCACACGGGCAATGCCATGTGTGGCAAAGCCTTGTTTTTCAGCGGCAAGTAAAACCGTGGTGCAGGTGGTTGCATGCTCTTTAGAAAAGCCCATGGAGACGAGAATCGCATGAGTGCTTTGAAACAAAGAGTCATACGAATAGTGAGCGCTCATCGCTTATCCTATCTCGATTTCATCGTTTACATGTAAAAGAGGTGGCGTGATCTCTACGGTGTCAGGGTATTTGAGACCGCTTCCTGTGTTAAGCAGTACCACTTTTTCATCCGGTTTGATCCAGCCCTCTTTAAGTAACTGATGGGTTGCCGCAAGCGTTGCTGCACCCTCAGGGCAGACAAAAAGTCCTTCGTTTTGTGCTAGAAGCGCTTGGTACTCCAAAATGCTTGCATCACTCACTGCGATAGCGCAACCATTTGTGTCATAAATAGCACCCAACACTAAAAAGTCACCCAAAGCTTTTGGTACGGTAATGCCATAAGCGATGGTGTGCGCACCTTCCCAAAAGGTTGATTCGGACTCTTTTTTCTTATACGCTTCCACGATAGGCGCACAGTGTTCTGCTTGAACCGCCACCAAACGAGGCAGTTGTTCACCGATGAACCCTAATTCTCGAAGCTCTAACAGTGCTTTATAGATGCCGATAAGTCCCACACCGCCACCCGTTGGGTAGAGAATAACGTCAGGTACTTCCCAGTTAAACTGCTCAGCAAGCTCCAAGCCCATTGTCTTTTTACCCTCTATTCGGTAAGGCTCTTTGAGCGTTGACGCGTCCATCAGACCGTATTTTTTCACTGCTTTGCCGACAATTTTACCCGCATCGCTGATGAGTCCATCGACCAAATAGAGCTTTGCGCCTGCAATGGCACACTCGTTGCGTGTAATGAGGGGTGCATCTTCTGGCATCACAATGTAGGCTTCGATGTCGGCTTTGGCGGCGTAAATTGCCCATGCCGCACCTGCGTTACCGTTGGTTGGCATCGCAAAACGCTTCACGCCTAGCTCTTTGGCTTTGGAAATGCCCACTGCCGCGCCGCGCGATTTAAACGTACCGCCCGGATTCATCCCTTCATCTTTGAGGTATAAATGGGATAAACCAAGTTTTGCACCCACTTTTTTAAGCGCAATGATCGGAGTGATGACTTCGCCCAAAGAGACGATGTTTTCTTCCTTTTCAACCGGCAAAAGCTCTTTGTAACGCCAGAGATTGTACGGGCGTGAAGCTAGTGCTTCTTTCGTGAATTTTGTTTTGACTTTTTCTAAATCGTACCTGACCAACAGTGGAGCACTACAGTGCTCACAGAGTTGGGTGAGTTTTTTGTGGTCAAATGTTGCCTTACATTTTGGGCATTCTAAATGGGTAACGTACATCTTTTCTCCTTTTTAAAAAGCGCGTGCTAAATCAGAATCAGGGTGATTGCCACATCTTCGGTAATCATCAAAATCAATGGGCAAGTCATACTTGCGTCTCAAAGCTTGCAGTCCGAGGCTCAAACGAACATAATATTCCAATGAGGCATTTTTTTGACCTGCTAGGTGGGTGTTAGGGCGCGGAACCCAGACCATATTGACCGTGCTTACCCCTTTGGAGGCAAGGTCTTCTGCTTCGGCTAGGGTTGCGGCAAGCGCTTCTTCTTCGCTCGTAAAACCATAGGGTTTGGCCAGCTCGACACCTGAGACGATGCCAGTATTCACTCGACCTCGTCCGAAAATTTCAACGGCATCCACCAGACGTTTTTTCCACTCATCGTAGCCGACCCATTTAGCTTTTCCAGGACAAATTTCACCAAAAAGTCGCTCATCAAGCACTTCGATGTCCATTGTCACACTGGTGATGCCCGTCTCATCGTAAAGACGTTGGAGTTGCTCTTTGGTAAGGGCAGAGCAGATGAGTTGTGAAGGGAACTTCTTGGTTGCAAAATTCTCACCAATAGCTTGAAGTATCTCGATGTAATAATCTACCTCTTTATCGAACGGATCTTTACCGTGAAAGTCAGAACCTGAAGTAATACAAATCGCGGTAAAACGACCCGGCTCTTTGAGGGCTTCTTTGATGGTTTCGCAGACATCCTTTGCTTTGATCTTGGATTGCATGTCGATCTCATCTTTTTGTTGTTTGAGATTATTTACAATGTCACAGAACCGACAGCCTGAGTCATCGCTCCAAAAGTGGCAGTACCGATTGGGAATGAGATAAAGACGTTGTGGGCGGGCACTGACGATGTTTTGCATCAAAGCGCCACTGGAGGTTTTTTGATCGTAGAAGTCTGGTTTATCCCAAAAAAAGACCTCTTCCAAAATTTTTCCTTCATCGGTGAGAACGAGTTTTCCATCGATTTGATCGACGATGTAAGGGCTGTCTTCAAGTGGTGTGGGGGTACTTAACACTGAAGTGCCATCGCGCAAGATGAACGCTTCGGGGCGCTGGGTGAGTTTACCATCGCGTGTTCCAAAAATGTGCGTACCGCCAAGCTGATGTTTGGTTACATCGACTGCTTCTAAGGCTTTTTCGGTATAGAAAACACCACGGCGGTGAATATCCGTTTTGAGCATAATGAGTCTTGGAAACTCTGGGTATTTTGCGCTTACTTCTTCAAAGTTTAATTGACTTCGTGACATTAGAGACGCTCCTGTTTTTCTTTGGCAAGTCGGTCTAAATGGAGGAAATACGGTCGTTTGTTCTCTTCCTCTTTAACTCTTACATGTAAAGATTGCTCTTTGATCTCTAAAGGCTTTAAAACCCACACCGTAGAGAGGTCAAAGTCGCCGTATTGCTTTTGTACTGCTTCATAATACGTTTGAAACGCTTTGCCATTGACGATCGCGCGATGCGGTTGTGCGGTGATCAAAAAGCTTTTCTCATCCTTGGTTAAAAGCAAAATACTCACAGGTTTGTCAAACCAAAGGCTTTTGGTCATATAGCGATTGGTACGAGATGACTCAATGTATTCGGTGTAAATAATATGCTCTCCATCACTGTGCAAAGAGTCCTTTACTACAGGATGTGGCAGTCCGTTTTCATCAACGGTCACGAGAATTTTGACACTCTCTTTCTCGTTGATGCGTTTTAAAATTTCATTCCCCATTTGATTACGGTCCTTTTTTCGATAAATTTAAAGATGACGTTTTCAACCACTACACCAATGATGATGATGGTGAGAAGTCCTGCAAACACAAGGTTGATGTCGAGTTGATTTTTCTTCTCGAAAATAAACCACCCAAGTCCGCCTGAACCTGAACTGACACCAAAGACAAGTTCTGCCGCGATCAGTGTTCGCCATGAAAATGCCCAGCCCACTTTAAGCCCTGTTAAAATGTGTGCAAATGCCGCAGGAATAAGAATTTTAAAGACAAAGCGAAGCCCTGTAAGTTCATAGTTTTTCCCCACCATGCGAAGTGTATTGCTCACGCCCATAAAGCCTGAGTAGATGTTCAAGGCGATCGGCCAGGTAACGGCATGGATGATGACAAAGATGATGCTTGGATTTCCAAGACCAAACCAGAGCAGTGCCAAGGGCAAAAGCGCAATGGCAGGCAGTGGGTTGAACATCGCGGTTAAGGTCTCTAGCAAATCCGTTCCGATTCGGGTGGTAATCGCAATCACCGTCAGCGTTCCAGCCAGTAAAATACCGCTTGTATATGCAATGGAAAGCACTTTTAAAGACGTTAAGGTACGGTTGACGAGCTCGCCACTTTGAATGACTTGAATCAAGCCTTTAATGGTGTCGCTAAACGTTGGAAACATCAGCTCATTGTTCAAATTGACCGCATAGACTTGCCAAATGACAGCAAGTAAAACGAGAATAAATCCTTTGCGAAGCGCTGAAATATTGTAAAGCCGCTCGAAAAGCGAAAGTTCTATTTTAATTTCTTGGTGTGCATTGGGTGCTGTGACTTCACGCTCGTACTCTTCTCTGAGGTTGTTGAGTGTTATAGTTTTGTTGGTACTCATTTGGCACTCCTTAAATGACATAGTCGAGTTGATCTTTAAAGAGAATGCGCGAAATACGCTCTTTAAGTTCAATCAGCTCTGGATGGTTGCGCGAATCATACGCACTCAAGTCCACATTAAGTTCTGCTACGACTTGCCCAGGGTGAGGGGAGAGCATGACAATACGAGTACCCAAAGTAATCGCCTCATCAATGGAGTGGGTGACAAATACCATCGTAAACTTCGTCTCTTGCCAAAGCTCTAAAAGCTCCTCTTGCATCTTTTGACGGGTAAGTGCATCAAGGGACGCAAACGGCTCATCCATCAAAATGACTTTAGACTTTATCGCTAAACAACGGGCTATCGCCACGCGTTGTTTCATACCACCCGAGAGTGCATGTGGGTAGGAGTCTTCAAATTTGCTCAGATTGACTTTTTTAAGCCACTTACGCGCCTCTTGAATCGCGGAAACCTCAGAGCATTTACTCGTTTCTCGAATCGCAAAGACGATATTTCCAAGCGCTGTTTTCCAAGGTAATAATTGATCAAACTCTTGAAAAACCATCCCTCGATCCGCGCCTGGTTTTTTAATCTCAATGCCGTTAAGATTAATAGACCCACCAACGGGCTTCATATAGCCACCAATGGCTTTGAGGATGGTGGATTTTCCACAGCCTGAGGGACCTAAAAGGATGAGCCTATCGCCTTGTTCGACGTGGAAACTGACATCGTGGGTTGCGGTCACCAAATGTTCTGTTGTCTTGTATTGAAGGGTGAGATTCCTCACATCCACAAAGGGAATGTGAGGGGTTGATACGCTGCTCATGCTTAGCTTCCTGATCTTACATGTAAAAGATCAAAGTAGAGCTCTTTCCAGTTCTCAGGTTTGGTTTTAATGGCACCTGTTTTGAAAAGAAAGTCACTAAATGTGGTGATCTTAAACGGCGTTGTGCCATAAACAATTTGTGGATCGCTGATGATTCCTGTGATGAGTTCAAGCGATTCTTTAGATTTGGTCGCATCCAAGTAAAGTTTTGCTGCCTCTTTTTTGTTATTGGTAATCCACGCATCAACTTCATCCAATGAGGCTAAAATGACTTTGGCTAGTTCTGGATTTTTCTCATAAAATGCTTTGGTGGTTGAAATGACATTGGTCGTATGGTTGCCGCCAAAGACGTCGTAAGAGTTAAAAACGGTATGAACATTTTTGTTTTGAAGCTCTGTTGAGGCATAGGGTTCATTGGCAATATGCCCTGTGATTTCAGACCTTCCAGAGGTGATGGCGATGAGTGCATCAGGGTGTTTGAGTGAAACAGTTAAGGCATCAAATTTTTCAAAATTCTCAATGCCAAACTCTTTTGCCACCGCCATTTGAAGCACTAGGGATTGGATAGAAACTTTGACCGCGGGAACGGCGATTTTGTCTTTGTCGCTAAAGTCTTTCAGTGATTTGATGTTGGGATTCGATGTGGTAAAGATCAGCGGTGATTGATCGAGCGATGCTAACGCTTTCACACTTCCTTTTGACTTGTCCCAAAGGCGAACAAACGGAGCGACACCTCCAGAGATAAGATCGACATTACCCGAAAGTAGGGCTTCATTGGCCGTTGAGCCTCCACCAAAGGTTACCCATTCGACTTTGATGTCACCCAGACCTGCGGCTTTGGAATTTTTTTCGATGATCTTTTGCTCTTCTAACACGATGAGGGGAAGATATGCAAGTCCATATTGTTTACTAATACGAAGCTCTTTTGTCTCAGCATTGAGTAGCGAAACACCAAATAACACTATGCCTAAAATGAATAAAAAAACTCTTTTCATTTCGTTCTCCTTAATTTTTTGTTGTGAAATTATGTCACGCTAAAAGGTTAAAGTCAAGTAAATCTATTGATAAACTATACTTGACTTTTTTGCTCTGTTTTATTTTAAACTTAACTTAAAAAGTCGAGAAACTTTCTATATATATGGGAAATGAAGAATTGGATAATTTCATTATAAAAACAATCAAAAAAAATAATAAAACTTTTATTGAAATTCTTCTGTTTTGATGTTCACTATTTGCATTATGTATTCACAAATAAGTGATCATTTTGTATTTTTTTGATCAATCTAGCTTTAAAAATCAAAAATAAAGAGTAGTTTAGAAAGTTTATACACAAGTAAATCTATCGAATTAATAAAGATTTTAACTCCTGCTCTGTATACTTATCCAAATCAACTTTACATGTAAACTAAAAAGCAGTGTTGTAGCAAAGGAGGCACCCGTGAAATTGGAAAATAGATCGCTTTTAGAGCGTTTAAAAATCTATATCAATAACCTATTTATCACGAAAGACAGCAGTGTTAAATTTGTTTTTGTGGGTAAAGGCGGTGTGGGAAAAACAACGCTCTGTGCGCTCCTGGCAACTGCTTTGGATCAAGAAGGGTACAAAGTTCTGGCTATCGACGCCAATCCCGATGCTCATTTGGCGCAAGCATTAGGGCTAGAAAAAGTGTATTCGATTGCGCATGAACACTATTTTATGCATACGATTTTAGATGGGCATGATTGTGTATTACATCATACCTATGCGCCTCATGATCTTATTGAAACCGTTGTCGATCGTTTTGGCACTTCTTGGGGAGCGCAAAGTACTCTTCTGACCTTGGGGGCTGGCAAATACAATGGTGTCGAGTGCTTTTTGAGTGAAAAAAGCGCGCTTTGGTCGATGATTCGTTCCATTTCTCAAAAAAGCTATGATGTCATTTTGATTGATACTGAATCAGGCTTGGAACCTTTACGACAAGGATTTGGCTCCAATATTGACATCTTAGTCTCCTTGTTTCAAAGTACACAAAGAAGCATTGATATGGCCAAGGATGCGAGTGTGCTGGCACATAAGATCGATATTGCTAAGGTGGTGCATGTGCTCAGCGGTTTTCACACTGAAAGTGAAGCGCTTAAAGCGCAAGAAGGGTTTGGAGAGGAGATTGCTTTTAAAATTCCTTATTTAGAAGCTATTTACCAATCGGCGATTGAAGGCTCTTTGGTCTCATTGGATGAGCAATGGCAAGAATCAATGAAAAAATTTGCCTTAAATCTTTATACCAACGCACTTAAAAGGGTGGCATAACACTTTTGTTAAAGTGCGGATATGTTACATTACAGATTATTTTGATACTAAGGAATCCGTAGCAATGGCACATCTTCGTGAAATTTATCAACTGGGATCTTCTGTTATACGAAGTGTCGCGCAAGATGTAAGCGATATCGCTTCTGCTGAAATTCAAACATTGATAGACGATATGATTTTTACATGTAAAGAGTCAAAAGGGGTAGGGATTGCTGCACCTCAGGTGAATTGCTCCAAAGCGATTGTCATCATTGCCTCTTATCCCAGCGATCGTTATCCAAAGGCTCCGTTGATGGAACCCACAGCGCTGATTAACCCTAAAATACTTTCACATTCTCCTAAGATTATCAAAGATTGGGAGGGGTGTTTAAGTCTTCCAGGCATCAGGGCACAGGTACCACGTTACAGCGAAATAGAGATTTCGTACGTTGATCGAGTGGGTGAACCCCATACGGTTATTTACAGTGATTTTCTCGCACGTATCTTTCAGCATGAGTATGACCATTTGATTGGAAAAGTATTCATTGACCGCGTTGAATCTCCGCTGGATATTGTTATGGAAAAAGAGTATCAACGCATTATTGCCTTAACCTAAAAAGCGAGGATGAATAAGACCGTATTCATCCTTCTTCCTTGTTCAATGATGGGCGATTTTTAAAAAGAGTATCGCAAGGAGAGCATTGCATTTCGGGGTGCTCCATAGACCATAAGATTGGTTCCAATACCTTCATAATACTTCGTGTCGAAAAGATTATTGATATTGAGCTGTAGCTCTGTATGTTTATCAATTTGATACTTCGCCATCAAATTTGCAAGAGTAAACGCCTCTTGCTCAATATACGAACTACCCGTTCCTGTATAAATTTTACTGTAGTAATTCAACCCTCCACCGAGTGTGAGTTTAGCATCGACTTTATATTTTGTAAAAGCAGTTGCGGTGGTTCGTGATGCTTTCGTGTTAAAGGTATCTCCTTTAGCATCTTCCGCTGAAAAATTTGCGAATCCAAAAGTAAGGCTCCATCGATCGCTTATTTCACCCGAAGCACCTACTTCAAAACCTTTACTCGTAACACCTTTAGCGGCTTCATAAACACGATCACCATTGGGCAGTGTAACGCCATCGACTACTTTTGCTATATTATCTTGCACAATTTCAAACAGTGTAAAGGAGGTATTTAACTTTCCTCCAAAATATTCGCCTTTAATACCTGTTTCATAGTTTTTGCCAACGATTGGATCTAAATAATCTCCATTGATGTCTTTAACACTTTGTGGTTTGAAGATGTCGGTATAGCTCACATAGACAGAGTGGTAGTCATCTAAATCATACACTAATCCAGCGTAAGGCGTTAATTCGTTCTTAAAGCTCCTCTCAGCGACGGATGGGTTGTCATTGTGGTATTTCCAGTTAGAGACTCTAAGCCCTGAAATAAATTTAAGGTTTTCACTCAGTGAAAATCGTCCTGCTAGGTATCTTCCCAATTGTGTTGTATCTTCTTCAGGACGGTTTGTATACGCTATTGATGGAAGCGCATTGGGAATACGGTCATTGTAATAATTAAAAGTAGGCCACGGCAGAATTTGTTTATCTTTAAGATCTTTAGATCTGGCATTGTATGAAAAACCTGCAATAATCTCTTGGGTGAGTCCAAAAAGTGAGAAGGGAGCATTAACATATGCATCAAAATTGATTTCATCATAAATAACGGCTGTTGAATAGTTATTGTAGCTGAGTCCCTCTCCCGTTGATTGATCAATACTGTTACCTCGAATTTGAATCGTGTTGGTATCATGGTTGGTTCTTATGAAAGAAGAAGAAGCATTTAAAGTGATGTCATTATAAAGGGACTGTTTGACGCTCGCAAAAACCTCTTCGGTCTCCAAATTCCAATAGGTCCACTCAGGCGTGAGTGATGTTGAGCGTGGAAAATTAGTTTGTGTCTTATCGGAGTAAAATGCGGGTAATCCCCAGCTCCAAGCACCCGAATTGTTTAAATTTTGGTAGGTTGCCCCAATGGAGAGAGTTGTAAAATCTCCCAAATCGGCATCGACAATGCCGTAAAATAATTGATTTTTTTTGTTGTAATTGTCATAAAAAGCATCAGAATCTTCATGTTTGATAATAAAACGGCTTCTGACACGTTTGTCTTCACTAATGGGTGCAGAAATATCGAGCGTTTGGGCATAAGAATCCCATGAACCAGCACTTAAAGAGATGCTACCCTCAACCTCTTTACTGGTTGCATGTTTTCGAATAAAGTTCATACTAAAGGAAGGATCGCCTTCGCCTGTTGTGAGACCATTTGCACCTTTGACGATTTCGATTCTATCATATAGAGCGATGTCGAAGTTGTTTGAAGTGGCTGTTGAATACGTTGGTGCACCATCAATTTTAAAATAGGTCAAATCAAAGCCTCTAACGGAAGAGACAAAATTGTCGCCTCTATTGTTGAGGGTTAATCCTGGAATATTGGCGAGAACATCGTGAAAAGAGGTGAGTTGTTTATCTTTGATCTCCTGCGATGTGATGACGCTAATGGTTTGAGGTGTCTCTTTGATGGATAAATCTAATTTTGTAGAGGTGTTCATAGCATCAATCGTATAGGAATCTACCTCGTCCGTTGCAGTATGGCTCTTTTTTGCAGCTGAAACTTCTATGGGATCTAAAGATTCTACATCATTAGCGTAAAGTGTCGTATGGAGCAGAAGGATTGTAAAAAATGAGAAGGCTATTGTTTTTTTGTGCGATGACATGGTGCTCCTTAAACGTCTGATAATGGTGTATTTTTGCTTCTGGATTAGAGAACTACTTGTAATATTTAAAATAAAATTAATATTTTAAAAGTGCTAAGTTTTGCAAAGAAATATAAAATTAGTGTTAAATGATGGAGCAGAAAAGTGGTTTAAAGTCTGATTCATCCATTTAGGACTGCATAAGTGGTTATTCAAAGTAGTGATAAAGAGTGGGTTTTGTACAATTCATAGCAATAGATTAACATCACTCAGGTTGAAAGAGAACCCCACTCTAACATAAATCTCTCAATGAAGGAATTTTAAAATGAAAACACGCGTTTATTATGATGATACCGATGCAGGGGGTGTGGTTTATCATGCCAATTACCTCAAGTTTTGTGAGCGTGCCAGAAGTGATCTTTTTTATGAAAAAGGGAAAAGCCCTGCTGTGAATGGTGGACATTTTGTCGTACGTCACCTTGAGGCAGATTTTATAAAATCTGCAAAACTAGGCGATCTTATTGAGGTCAAAAGTGAGATGGTAGAACTCAAAAATGCTTCACTTATTTTAAAACAAGAGGTCTGGAGAGACGATGTAAAGCTTTTTGCGATGACTTCCACGCTTGCGTATGTTAAAGAGGGAAAGCCATGCAAAATTGATGAAGAGACAAAAGCCTTTTTTAGAGGCTTTTTCCTTTAAGACGGTGTTTCTTGACCGCTTGAAGCATTAATTTCCGCGAATAAACTCATTGCGACCAGGTTGGTATAACGAGGTGTTGTAGACCACTTGGTTAGCAGAGATATTCTCTTTAAAGGTTCGTGCGACCTTTCCTTCAAAGAACTGTTGGCACATATAATCTGCACCAATAGCGGTCGAGTAATTGACCCAGTCGTAGACAATATCATGTCCGAACATGGTGTTAATCTCTTCAAGTGCAGGAGGCGCTTTTTGAATGGAATTGGCAATGTACATTTTATCTCTATCTTCATACTGAGTCAGTGTTAAAAGCAGTGGATTGTAGTTGACTTGTGTTGAAAGTAGGGCGTAGGGATGAATGTCATTGGCACGCAGTTGCGATGCAATAAGACTTGAGGTTACGAGTTGCGTGTTAAGATACAGTGACGCATTATTGATGGCGCTATTGCCTTTAAACATCTGTTTGAAGTTTGCTTTTGGACTCTCCACACGTTTTTCATACACGACACGGTTGTTGTTTTTTTTCACTAAAGCATTGAGCTGGTAACTGAGGCTACTACCATCTTCAAATGTTCCAACACGCTCATTTGCTTTTTGGGTTAAAAGGGCGATTTGTTGGTCATAGTCAATACCACCAAAAATAATATTAGAACCAGCACTTCGTACGTTAGAGCGGTGGAGTGTTGGAATAAAGACAAGCGTATCGGTCACACGACTAGCAATAATATTGGCACCATCGGCTGTTACAGGCGCAATGATGTAATGGTATCCACCTGCTTGAATCTCTGCAAGTGCTTTTGCAATCGACTCTTCTCTCTCATCCCCTGAATTAAAGACGTTAAGATCAAAGTAGTAGTTTTTATACAAAAGATACGAAATGACAGAGTTGACGGAAGTTATAGCGTATTTTTTGATGGTTTTTTGAGGCACTAAAACAGCGATTTTGATCATCGTACTATCATCATTCAGTGGTTTAGGCATAGGTGCTGCAAGAACAGGCGTTAAAATAGGCTCTTGTGATCCTGTTGAGTCCATTGTTGGTGTTGGCGCAGAGGGTGTTGGCTCGACACTGGTACTTGGTGTTGGCGTTGCCATGGCGAGAGTGGTTGATTTGATCGTTGTATCTTCCATCACAACCGGTGCATCATCTGCCATTTTGGTAGATGATTTGGCGATCACTTGTTTTTCAGAACCAGGGTAGGTTGCTGTACTTTTTTGATTGGTTACGGTGCCTTTTTTAGCATTGGATGAGACATTGTAGGTACTTGGTTTGTAGGGCTCTGGAGTCTGACCTGTAGTCGTACAGCCTGCAAAAATAAATAAACTGATGGTTAGGGGCAACCAAAATTTCATAACATGCTCCTTACTTTTAGCATATCCGCAAAAACCTCTTTTTTCGCACTGGGGTTTCGCAGTAAAAAATTGGGGTGGAACGTTGGAATCAATTTGGCTTCGCCAAAATTGAGCACGGTACCACGAATTTTATCGATGGGTGTATCATACTCTCCTGTGAGATGATGAAAACTGGTCGATCCAAGAGCGACAATAATTTTGGGTCGAATGGTTTGGATCTGTTGCATCACATAGGGTTTGCAACATGCGACTTCTTCAGGTGTTGGGACGCGATTATCGGGTGTTTTACACTTTAAAATCGTGGTGACATAGACATCTTCTTTCGGGATCAAAAGAACTTTTTCGATCATATTGGCGAGCAATTCGCCGCTTTTACCCGTAAAAAGCATACCCGTCTCATCTTCACTCACGCCTGGGTTATCTCCTATAAACATCACTTTGGCTTTGAGATTACCTGCACCAAAAATGACATTTTTACGACTTTTAGCAAGGGCACAGAGGTGACACTGTACAACGCTACTTTTAAGCTCTTCTAGGTTGTTGGAGAGGGTAGGTTGTTTACTTAAAGAGAGTGCTTTATACTCTTGAAAGTACTCAAATCCCATCGCTCTGTACTGGTACAAAAGTTTCAAAAGTCGTATTTTTTCAATGTGAGTCATTCTTATATGGTAGCCAAGCAGGAGTTAAAATATCCTTATTCAATGTCGCAGTACTCTAAAGAGGGAAGTGCGGGCTTTTGAAGGTCGTGATTGTTGGCGATAAAAAGACTTTTTAAATGGGTGAGCTTTTGAATAGAGTGAGGAAGTGTGCTTAAAAAATTCTCTTCAACATCCAGCTCATAGAGGTTGGTCAGATTCCCAATGCATTCTGGAAGTTGGGTAAGACGGTTAGCACTGAGATCCAAAGAGGTGAGTTTTGCAAGCTTACACAAGCTACTTGGGACACTTTTAAGCAAGTTGTTTTCCAATGAAAGAATTTGCAAATCCTCTAATTTTGAGAGATCAAAGTCAATGGAGGTAAGATGGTTGGATGCAAGATTGAGTTTAACCAGCATATCGTGCGATTCTAAAGAGGGAAGATTTTGCAAAAGGTTGCCCTCTAAGATGAGTGTTTCAAGCTCTTTAATTTCCCCAAGCGATTCGGGTAAACTTGTCAATTTATTGAACGAAAGATCCAAATAATAGAGCGATTGCATCGAACCAAAAACTTCAGGCAGTGAACTAAAATAGTTGGTATCTAAGTTTACATGTAAAAGTTTTTTGAGGTTTTTAAAGGCACTATCAAGATGGCTTAAACGGTTGACAGCAAGGGTAAGACGGGTCAATTTTGTCAGCGTGTAAAAGCTCTCAGGAAGCGAACTGAGCTGATTACCATTGAGGTTTAAAATTACGAGCGAACTAAGCTCTCCAAAGTTGTCTGGAAGCGTTTGCAAAAGGTTGTTTTCACACTGAAGATTGCGAAGATTTTTAAGCGTTGCGATACTCTTTGGAAGCTCCGTAAGCCTATTGCCTGAGATTTTTAAAATGCTTAGATTTTGCAATGCTTCAATGCTCTCAGGCAGGCTTTTGAGCTTTTTACGACTCAAATCAAGGGCGGTGAGGCTTTCGAGTTTTGAGAGTTCACGAGGCAGTGTATGCTCTAATCCTTGGGATTTAACCCACTGTGCAAAATCGCGAATACGCTCACTCATCACTCTCTCCTTCTTCAAACCGGCTGTTTTTTTGATCGATTAAAAAGGCAATCTCTTCGTAATCAATTTCACCAAATTCTACCATATTAAAAAGTGCCATCAAAGGCCTTCTGCAACAGGTTTGATTGCATCCGGTGACCAGCTTTTTGGCTTTTTTGTAGGGTAGGGTTGTCAATTTAAAAATATCAATAGCATCTTGTATGGTTTTTTGTCCACATTCACAGATGATTTTTGAGGCATACTCTTGCATGATTTATCCCGCTTTTGAAGCGATATAGAGCGCTTTTAGCTCCTTCTTGTTGAGAACTTTTTTACGACGCGTCACCATCTCACGTACTTGGGGAAGCATTTTGTTGATGACCTCATTTTCTGGCTCATACCCCATGGCACGCAAATGATACAAAAGGGTTGAACTTCCTGAATGTTTACCGATAGGATAACTGCGTGTCATTCCCACACTCTGAGGGGTGAACGCTTCGTAGGCTTTATCGTGTTTGATCATACCATTGACATGAATACCGGACTCGTGAGAGAAGATATTTTTTCCGACAATCGGCATGGTGGCAGAGATACTTTGATTGGAAGCTTTTTCGACCAGTTGAACGACATGTTTGAGAAAATCTGGATTGATGAGACGCTCTTCACCAAAGAGGTGGACAAGGCTCATCAAAACTTGCTCGAAACTGGCATTTCCAGCCCGTTCTCCCAGTCCAATGACGGTGGTATTGACACTCATGGCTCCTGCTTCGAGTCCACTAATGGCGTTGGCGGTTGCCATGCCAAAGTCATTATGGGTGTGCATTTCGATCTCTAAAAGGTTTAGGCTTGTGAGGTAGGCAATATGCTCATAAATTTGATGCGGTCGCATGATGCCCACGGTGTCGCAGTAACGAAAACGGTCGGCTCCCACACTGGCTCCTAACTCCATGACTTCTTTCAAAAATCCAAGATCGGCGCGAGAACTATCTTCCCCGCCAATGCAGGCAAAAATTCCCTCTTGACGGCTTACATGTAAAACCTCTTCAAGGTTTTTTAAAAGGCGCGCTTTGTCGCCTCCAAATTTCGCCTCGATAAGGATATCAGAGACAGGAATAGAGAGATCCACCGCTTTGAGACCGCACGAAAGGGAGGCTTCTAAATCACTTATCGTGGCACGATTCCAACTCATAATGCGAAGGGGAAGATCAAGGGCTAATATTTCTTTGATATCGGCTTGCTCTTTAGCTCCCATTGCAGGAATACCCACTTCAAGCTCATCCGCACCTGCTAAATAGAGTGCGGAAGCAATGGCGATCTTCTCTTCGGTATTAAACGCGACATACGGCGCTTGTTCACCATCTCTGAGTGTGGTATCGTTGATAATCATCATGTGCTCCTTATGAAGCGGCTGTGAAGAAGTGCTTACGCACACCTTTTAGAACAGAAATCTCAATAGGCTCATCTGCAAAACTCTCATCACACGTGAGGTGAATGCTCTCTAACTCTTTTTGCGGGCAATCACCAATCTTTTGGGTTAAGAGAAGATGGCAATCGGAGAGGGCATTTTTAATCTCTTCAATGGGGTATGTTCCATTGCAGTTCTCTTTTCCCATACAGTAAGAGTTCTCGACTTTACGGTGCATGATAAATTTGATCGCACGATCTCCTGCTTCGTAGATGAGGAACTCTTTGGCACTCCCGAAGTGATCGTTAATCAGCCCATTGCCACGTGTTGTCACAGCGACGAGCATGGTGTTGCCGTTGGAGCTGAGCTCATCTTTGTTGATCGCTTCTTCTTGCGTGATTTTACCATTGGCTGCACGAAGTGCTCTTCTCCATGTCTCAATGTTCTCATGCGTTTTCATGCGTTGATTGAGGTCGTAGTGGTGTGCAAGCTCTTCAAAGCTTTTGTCTGCAAAACTCTCTTTGAAAAATTCATCGCTGCGATCTTCGCCTAAAAGCCCAACGGCATCAGCTCTGCATTGGCGACAGTGGCGCATCAATTTGACATTGACATCACACGCTTCTTGTGCTTTCATCAACTGTTTATGGGTTGCACTTGGAACACCATCTAAACCAAATTTGGTACCGTATTCTGGCTTTGAGATAATCGGCATAACGTTTTGAATGAACACACCTAGTTCTTTAACTTTTCGTGCGACAAACGGAAGGTGCTCGTCATTGATGCCGGGGATTAAAACAGAGTTAACTTTGACAAGAATGCCCCTTTCAACCAGCATTTGAATGCCTAGAAGTTGTTTCTCAAGCAGAAGTTTGGCTCCCTCAACGCCTCGATGTTTTTTGTGTTCGTAAAAAACCCACGGATAGATTTTAGAACCGATTTCGCCTGTTTCATCAACCGAGTTAAGGGTAACGGTGACATGCTCAATGTTGTACTTTGCAATCTCATCAATATGCTTATGAATCATCAAACCATTCGTTGAAAGACAGAGTTTGATGTCAGGAGCGTATTTTTTAAGCAGTGAAAAGGTCTCAAAGGTTTGCTTAGGATTGGCAAGCCCATCACCTGGTCCAGCGATGCCTACGACGCTGAGTTGCTGAATCAGACCGCCTACATGTAAAACCTTTTTGACTGCCTCTTCGGGACTTAGTTTATAGCTCGTAACACCGGGGCGACTCTCGTTTGAGCAGTCGTACTTGCGGTTACAGTAGTTGCATTGAATGTTACATGCAGGAGCTACTGCCACATGGATACGCGCATAATGTTGGTGGGCATCTTGAGAGTAACACGGGTGATTGTTAATCTTTTGCATGATGCTGGCATGAAGTTCATTTTGGGTGTTGGTGGATGATGTACAAGAACAACTCATGTGCGATCCTTTAGAATTTCTTTACTCTAAAGTTTGCACAAAGTGTTCCTTGGGAAATACGTCTATATTCTAGATTTTTAGTCTTTCAATTCCTGATAAATCGTCTGAATTTTTTCGATATTTTGATTAAAAAGCTCAATGAGCGTAGGATCAAAATGCGTTCCAGCGTTTTTGATAAGATGACGATGCGCCTCTTCAAAACTCCATGGCTCTTTATAAGGACGTACAGAAATCAGGGCATCAAAAACATCGGCAATGGCAACAATTCGACCAAAGATAGAGATCTCTTCACCTGTTTTACCAAGAGGATAGCCACTCCCATCCCATTTTTCATGGTGCTCTAGTGCAATGAGTGCCGCCGTTTTAAGGTATTCGTTTTCGTCATCAAACAGGAGGTCATGACCGATGGTGGTATGTGTTTTCATGACATCAAACTCTTCTTCACTCAATTTACCCTGTTTGAGAAGGAGTTTATCGGCGATGCCAATTTTTCCTGCATCGTGCATCGGTGCGGCGAGTTCAATTTTGGTAATTTCATCGCGACTTAAACCGTATTTTTCAGCTAAAAGTGCACTGTAGAGTCCTACTCGTTTGGTGTGTCTGGATGTCTCTTGGTCTTTAAATTCAGCAGCAGAAGCGAGTTTGTTGATTATTTTTGTCTGTGTGTCACGTAGCTTGTCGTATAAAATGGCATTTTCAATGGCAGAAGCAGCGTAGTTAGAGATAAGCAGTAAAAGTTCGGCATCCACATTTGTAAAATAGCCATTTTGTTTATTGAGCGCTTGAAAAACACCGATGGTATTTTCTTGATTGTCGAGCAAGGGGACAGCGAGAATCGTATGGGTAAGATACCCAGTCGCTTTATCGACGTCGGGATTAAAACGGTAGTCATTGTAGGCATCCACGACGATTTGTGTCTCTTGCGAGAGCGCAGAATAGCCTGCAACACCTTTTTTGGTACTAATATGAATGGGATGCACTTCGTGTGCGACTTTTGACCAGAGTTCTTCTCTCTCTTTGTTGTAGACAAAAATCGAACAACGATCTGCTTGTAAGATCTCTCGTGCAAAATTTGCCATAGACTCTAAAACATCGTTCAAACTTTTGGTTTTATTGATGACTCTACCAAACTCTAATAAAATAGCAAGTTGCTTCTCTGCTGTGTTCATGGCCGTCTCTTGATTCGTATAGAAGATGTGCAAACATTATAACAAAGTTTTAAAATGTTATTTGCAATATTAGTTGCTTTATGTATAATACAACATAATAAATGTTTGGAGTGGTTATCAAAATGCAAAAGAAAATTAAAGTCCTCTTAATAGAAGATGACTATGATGCGGCTGGGCAGGTTGCTCAGTATTTGGAGAGTGTAGGTTTTGAACTTGATATTTCTGAAACAGCGGTTGATGGTCTTTTAAAACTCTCAGCACAACACTATGATATTTTATTACTAGACCTCAGTCTTCCTGATTTTAGTGGTTTTGAAGTGATTAAGCAGATCAATAATCAAAGCAGTATTCCTATTATTGTTTTGAGTTCCCATTCAAACTTAGAAGCCAAAGTGCAAGCTTTTCGTTTTGGGGTGGATGATTATATCTGCAAACCTTTTATGCTTGAAGAGCTTGAAGTACGTATGTGGGCAATTTTAAAACGTTGTTCAATGATTAAATTAGAGTTTAACAAAAATAATCTTGCCATTGATTACAATAACCAAACCATCTTACTGAATCAAAAACCCGTTTCACTTACGGCCATTGAGTACAAAATCCTTTCTTTCCTCATAGAGAATAAAAACAGGGTCGTTTATCGCAATGTTTTAGCGATTCATCTCTCTTCTTTAAGTTCGCCACAATCTTTAAACTATCATATCCAGAATATTCGTAAGAAGCTTGGGGATGACCCAAAGAAGCCACGTTATATTATGACAGAGTATGGAACAGGGTATCGTTTAGTGTTATAAAAGTGTTACATTTCTTATAATCCTCATAAAAAACTGATAATAAACCATATTCTTGGGATATAATCTAAAATTGATCCGAAACTATGAGGAAAATGATGGATACATCAGCAATGGAGCGCCTAAAAGCGCGTTGTAAAAATATACGTATTCTGTACATTGAAGACGATGAAGTTACACAAAAATACACACATTCGATTTTAAGTGAGTTTTTTGAGCACATTGATGTTGCCAGCAATGGACAAAGTGCTTTTGATATGTTTGTTGATGCGGAAATTGCTATTCCGTCCATGGGAGGACTCTCTTTTGAGTCTCACGACCAGCGTTATAACCTCGTCATTACCGATATTAAAATGCCTAAATTTGATGGCATTGCTTTAATTGCTAAGATTCGTAAAATTAGTAAAGATACTGCTATTATCGTCACTTCTGCGCATAATGATGTCGAATATTTGATTGAGACGATTCGATTGGGTGTTGATGGGTACATTTTAAAACCGATTGAACTTGACCAACTTTTTGATTCACTGGCTTCAACGGTTGAGACTATTTTACTCAAAGAAGAGCGTCGGGCTTATACCAGTTCTCTTAAGCAAACCATTGCGATGCAACAATCCGCACTTGAAGAGCAACTCCATACCGATGCACTGACAAAACTTGCCAATAAAAACACCTTAGATAGTATTTTAAGTCAAATTCAGCCTATTGAAGTTCCCTCACTTTTTCTCATCAACATTGATAACTTTAAAAATTATAATAAATTTTATGGCATAGAAGCAGGGAATCAGATATTAAAAGAGTTTGCACATCATCTTAAAGAGGTTGCTACCTCTTTGTGTTACAGCGCTTTTCGTATCTCTTCCAATGAATTTGTGATGTTACGCCTCGATACAGAGCTTAATCCCGATAAAATTTATGAAGACATCAATCAAACCCTTGCCGTTTTACATGGAATTGAGATTAAAATCGAAGGATTACACGAGAAAATCTTAGTCAACATTTCAATGGGTGTGACGTTTGATCAAGAAAATCTTTTTAACAAAGCCTTTACAGCGCTTGATTTTGCCAAGCAAACCGGTAAAACATTTGTGGTTTATACGAGCAATTTAGATGAAACCGAATCCATTGCCAATGATTTTTACTGGCAAGATGTCATTGCTGATACCTTGGATCAAGATAACGTGGTTCCTTTCTTTCAGCCTATTTGCAATAAAGATGGGGATATCATCAAGTACGAAGCACTGATTCGTATTAAAACAAAAGATAAATTAGAGCAAGAACAGTATGTCTCTCCCTACTATTTCTTAGATATTGCACGCCGCACGAGACAATATGATAGCCTCAGTCATAAGATGATTGAAAAAGTACTGGAGCTTATGGATACGCACCCTACGGTTGTTTTCTCAATTAATTTTAGTTTTCGGGATATGCTCAATAAAGAGATTCGTGATCTTTTACGTTCTAAAATTATTGATTTACAAGAAAATAACAGAGCTGTTAATCTCATTTTTGAAGTGGTTGAAAATGAAAAAATGACAGACATGAACACGATTAAAAACTTTTTAAAATACATCAAATACGAAGATGCCCCAATAGCGATTGATGATTTTGGAACAGGGTATTCGAATTTTTCGCATCTCATGCAACTTAATCCAACCTACATTAAAATTGATGGCAGCCTCGTCAAAGAGATGGATACAGATGAAAAATCACGTAAGCTTGTCAAAGGTATTGTCTCGTTTGCCAAAGCGTTACATGTAAAGACGATTGCTGAGTATGTGCACAACCAAACGATCTTTGATCTTCTGGTCGAAATAGGCGTTGATGAGTTTCAAGGATATTATATTGGTGAGCCATGGTTGGAGTTACAATGTCATTCATAAATCCTTTTATGATTCTTTTGAGTGCAGGATTTATTCTGATTTTTGGCGCTATGTGGATCTATTTACTGTTAAATCAGCGTCAACGATTTAAGCAACTCATTGATTTTGCGATTGAAGGATTGGTAATTTCTCATAAAGATTACGTTGTAGAAATTAACACTCAAGCGCTGAAGTTTTTTGGAAGTGAGAACAAAGAAGATATTATTGGGAAACATCTTTTGGATTTTGTGGCTCCTGAGTCTCGAGATCTGATTAGAGCGCATTTGAACCAAAATACCGATATTTATGAGTGTCAACTTTTACGTAAAAATGGCTCACTTTTGCCTGCATTGGTGAGAGGTTCTATCGTTAAACGGTTTGGAAAGAAGATGCGTGTCACGGCGATCATTGATCTAAGCGAGCTCAAAGAAGCCCAATATGCCCTCCAAGCACTCAATGAAAACTTAGGCATACAAGTCAAAGCGCAAATTGAGAAAAATCGTCAACAAGAGATGATTTTATTTCAACAATCCCGCCATGCCCAAATGGGCGAGATGATTAGTATGATAGCGCATCAGTGGAGGCAGCCTTTAAATGTTCTCTCACTTTTAGCCCAAAATATTGTCTTCAAATATAAACTTCATAAATTGGACGATAGTGTCATGGATGATTTTAAAAGCGATTCCATGCGCCAGATTTTACAGATGTCCAAAACGATTGATGATTTTAGAGATTTTTTCAAACCCGATAAATGTATGAAAGTATTTGACATTAAACAGCAGTTAGCCAATGCTGTGGAGATGGTCAAACCGATTGTTGCCGGTCATGGCATTGAGATCAGCTTTCGAAGCGAAGATGGCTTGAAGGTTGAGAGTTTTCCCAATGAATTTGGTCAGTCCATCATCAATATTCTCAACAATGCCAAAGATGTTCTTTTAGAGAGTTGTGGCGAGTACACGAAACAGATAAACGTTGAAGCGAAGCGCGATAAAAGTGGCGCGATTATTGTGAGCATTGAAGACAATGGCGGTGGCATTGATGCACAGGTGATGCCCTATATCTTTGAACCCTATTTTTCTACCAAAGGCGTGAAGCACGGGACGGGTTTAGGACTGTATATGAGTAAGATTATTGTTGAAGAGCATATGCAAGGGCATATTAGAGTCCGCAATACCGCAGAAGGTGCTCGCTTTGAAATTGTTTTACAAGGGTTGGTTTAATGGATTGGAGTCAACTTAAAGGCGTTAGGCCTTTGCTTATTGAAGATGAAAAAAATGTTTTGCAAGAATTATTTAGCGTTTTTGACACTGTTTTTGATGAGTTTTATACCGCGCGTAATGGGGAAGAGGGGCTGTATCGTTTTTTTAAAGACGCACCTGATATTATCATCACAGATCTTCAAATGCCTTTTATGGGTGGCTTTCGTATGTTGGAACGCGTTCGTATTGAAAACCGTACGATCCCTATTATTATTATTTCCGCTCATAGCCAACCCATCCACATGGAGCAGGCCAAAAGCCTTTGCGTCAATGAATATCTTTTGAAGCCTTTTGATATGGACGAGCTCTTAGAAAAGATTTATTATTGTTGCATCTCTCCTGCATCAGGCAAGATCGATCTCGACCAATTTACCTTGTAAAATTTCTGCAAATTCCACGCCAAAATCAAAACAGAGTTGGAGTTCTTCTTCACTAGGAATCAGTTTTATTTTCAGTGGTAAGAGCGGTGGCACGCGAAGTTTGAGCGATTTGAGGCGGGCTAGGATATGATCCACCGCTTCACCACTCCAACCGTAGGAGCCAAAAGCACCCGCACATTTTCCTTGCTTATCTAAAAACATCAAGCACGAGAGCAGATCCCATACTGGTTTGGGCGCATCGGCATTGATGGTGGGTGTACCGATTAAAAAGCCATCACTCTCTTCTAAAATTGCCATCATATTTTGCTCTTCGATGGAAGCAAGATCGTACATATTCGCAACGACTCCTTCCACACTTTCGCTACCTTCAAAGATCATCTGTGCCATCTCTTGGGTATTTTTATAACTGGTCAAATAGAAGATAGAGAGAATTTTTTTACCAGAGGTTGCATTGTCTATTTTATGGCTCCATTGCTGATATGACTCAATATATTGCTGTGGGTTGTCGCGCAAAATGGGACCATGAAGCGGTGCAATCAGTTCTATATCAAAGCGTTCATACAGTTTAAGTGCACTTCTCACGTAGCTTTGAAAGGGACGCATAATATGGTCGTAGTAGTACTGAAAGGCGTAGGAAAAATCACCCACTTTATCGTTGAATAGGCGTTTGTCGTAGTAGTGAGATCCAAAGACATCGCCACTAAAAAGTAGCTTCTCTTCATGCACATAACTGCTCATGGTCTCTGGCCAGTGCAGATACGGTGTGGTCAAAAAGGTGATTGTTTTTCCACCCAAGGTGAGCTGTTTATTGGTCCAAATCGTCTCAAAATTGATCTCTTCGGTATTGGTGAGTGCTTTGAGCATCATCGTCGCTTGCGGGGAAATGAGCACTTTCGCATGAGGCGCTCTTCGGATAAGTTCTGGCAACGCTCCTGAATGGTCGGGTTCGATATGATGGATAATGACGTATTTGATCTCATCGTAGGAGCACAAAGCGTTTACATGTAAAAAGAATTCGTCTTGAAACTCTTTCTTAACCGTATCGACGATGATGACACCCTCAGGTGTTTTAATGAGATACGCATTATAACTCGAACCATTCGCGGTTCGCATCACAATGTCAAACGTTCGAATATCGGGATCAAATACACCTATAAAATAGATGTCCTTAGCTATGGTTATGGGAAGATGCGGCATGGAGAAACCTTTGCATCCAAAGAGGCGGATTGCTATTTTTTAATGTGAGTAGGGTGTTTAAAAGGGTATCAATGCGCTCATTCTCTTTTTCAGATTTGAGGACAAAAATGCCTGATCCCTTGACCATCAATGAAGCGCGTGGTCCGATGTGAGAAGCACATAAAATGTTGGCATCTTCTAGGCATTCGATCTTATAGGCAAGTTTGTCACCTTCTTCTGCATGCTCATTTGGGGATTCGAGTGCTTTAAGAAACACAAAAGAGTCCTCTTGGAGTTCGTAGAGGTAAAAGCATTTGCACCAGCCAAAGTGGTCGTTAACATGAATGTTGTCAGTCGATGCAAATGCTATTTTCATCGCTTACTCCGCTACTGGAGCGTGCGCTTGACGATCACTGATCGAGATAGCTTCACGATATGGTTTTGGAGAAACTTCAGGGAACATGATGCCGTTTTTCTTATGCTCACGAATGTTGTACATGCCACTCTCATGACCTGCAACATAGTACGCATTGTACTCAGCAGTGTACGGCATATCCCATACGATGGCACCTTCGGTTGGACAGGCGTCTGCGCATTTTGGTGTTGTACCGTCCGAACACTCGATACATTTTTCAGGTTTAACATAGGTTGTGTCGCCATTGATCGGTGAATCGCTTGCACTTACGATTGCGGTTGCTGGGCACTCGTCGATACAACTGTCACAATTAATACATACTTCTGTAATTCTTACTGCCATGATAAATCCTTTGATGGGAATGGATTAGTAACTCAAAAAAGCCTTGCTGAAAAGTACCCACAACATGGAAGCGGGGGCAAACCACATTGTGAGTATCTAAGTAAGGGTTTTTAAAGGTACACGCTCTTCTCTGTGCAAGAGGTGTTCCGTAAGAATTCTTTTGCATAAATTTTTAACAAGCATTAAAAGCCTCTTATACGGAATGAATTGTGCAAATTCATTACTATGGTAAATAGAAAACTGATCAAGGATTTGTTAAACGAGAGTGCTTGTTCTCATAACAAAACCAAAAAAGCGAGCTGTGATAAACCGAAACCTGGAGCGACGAGCGGAGGGTGTGCGTTTGAGGGAGCGCAAATATCACTTTTTCCTTATGCGGATGCTGTGCATTTGGTGCATGGTCCCGACACTTGTCTTGGCGCTTCGTGGGAGACTCGAGCTACGCTTACAAGCTATGAAGGTGAAAATAACACGCCACTAGGCTATTGCACGAATATCACGACCCAAGACATTATCTTTGGTGGTGACAAGAAGCTGGCTGATGCTCTCTCTTACATCGTAGAGCACAAAAATCCTAAGGCGATTTTTGTCTACGAAACGTGCGTGACAGCGATGATCGGGGACAACATAGACTTTACATGTAAAACGGCAGAAGAGTTGTTTCACATTCCTATCGTGCCGGTTCATGCGCCCGGTTTCGTGGGGAGTAAAAACTTAGGCTCTCGTCTTGCAGGTGAAGCGGTTTTAGACGCGCTTGTGGGCACACGTGAGCCTGAAAGCATTCATCCCTTTGGCATTAACTTGATTGGTGATTATAATGTGACAGGTGATATGTGGCAGTACAAGCCTATTTTGGAGCGCATTGGCATTAAAGTCATCTCCTCGCTCTCGGGAGATGGCAGAATTGAACAGATACAAACAGCGCACACCGCAAAGCTCAATGTCATCGTTTGTGCAAAGTCCTTGGTCACGCTGTGTCGTAAAATGCAAGAGCGCTACAACATCCCTTATGTCAGCGTTTCCTTTTACGGGAAGCGTGACACGTCTAATGCGATTCGCTCTATCGTCAACGCGTTTGGCGATGCAGAACTCATAGCCAAAGCGGAAGCGATTATCGCTGAAGAAGAAGCGAAATTGGCGGAACGTTTGAAGCCGTACCATCTGATGCTCAAAGGCAAAAAAGCGATTCTGAACACCGGTGGCAACAAATCGTGGTCAATCGCCTCAGCGCTTCAAGACATCGGCATCGAAGTGGTCGCAACCTGTGTGCAAAAAGCCACGGAAGAAGATGTCGCGATTGCGAGCGAGTATGTACCCATTTTGTTTAAAGTACCCGGCGTCGATCAGCCTCGTTTGATTGATGAGCATAAAGTGGACATTTTGCTGGCAGGTGGTCGTAGTCTTTACACAGCGATTAAAAAACGCATTGCGTTTGTTGATGTCAATCAAGAGAAAAAAGTGAGTTATGGCGCGTACGGTGGGCTTGAAAATTTGGCCATTGATGTCTGTGCCGCCCTTTCAAACCCTGTCTTTAAGCTTGTTGGAAAACAAGCGCCGTGGGACGCGGCATAAGTACGACCTAAGGAGGAGACCATGAGCTTTATGAACCCAAAAGAGATGAAAACAAACACGATGAAGCCTTTACATGTAAACCCTCTTAAACTCTCACAACCTATGGGCGCGACACTTGCCTTTTTGGGCATCAAAAACTGTATGCCGTTGATGCACGGCGCGCAAGGGTGCGCTTCGTTTACCAAGGTGCTTTTCACGCGACACTTTAACGACCCTATCGCCATTCAAACGACCGCGGTCAACGACATTACCGCCGTCATTGATGGTGGCGATAAAGGCATCTCCGAAGCGGTGGAAAACATTACCAAAAAAGTAACGCCTGATTTGGTGGGGCTTTTTACGACAGGCATGACGGAGACCAAAGGCGATGACATCAAGGGTGCTACGCTTCTATTAAAAGAGAAGCAAAAGATGGTCTATGTGCATACGCCTGATTTTGAAGGAGGGTTGGAGAGCGGGTGGAGTTTGAGTGTGCAAAACATCATTACCCAACTCATTGAGCCAACAACGCAGGTACGAAAAGATAAAGTGCTTTTTATTCCTAATGTCAATTTTAGCCCCATTGAAGTGGAAAAACTCAAAGAAGCGCTCGAACTTCTGGACTTGGAAGTCTATGCACTTCCTGATCTCAGCGATTCGCTTGATGGACATCTTGGTGTCAAACAAGGTGCACTGAGCAGTGGCGGCATTAGCGTATCTGACATCGAAAAACTGGGCGATGCGGGGGCTGTCATTACCATAGGGCGTTCGGTTAAAAAATGTGGCGAGCTCTTTTATGAGAAATTTCCTCAAAGCATGCATCTGCATTTTGATAGCCTGATTGGACTTGAAGCCACGGATGATTTTTATGCCAAACTGTTTGAATTTTTGGAGTGCAAAAGTGTACCCAGTGTCGTCAAACGATGGCGTGCTCGTCTGCAAGATGTACTCTTAGATACCCATTTTACCCTTGGAAAAGCGAAGATACTCATCGCCGATGAACCCGATAGTGCCTACGCCATTTCCAAAGCGCTCAGAGAAGCTGGAAGCACGTGTGCGGCGTACATTGCACAGCGCAGTGAGATTCAAGAAGCCTTTACATGTAAAATGCAAATCGGTGATTTTGAAGAGGTGGAAAAAGCTCTTCCTGCGATGGATATGCTCATCGCCAACTACCACGGTGAGCGTTTAGCGCATAAGCATCATAAAGCGCTTCTCATTCGAGGATTTCCCAATTACGAGCAGGTCGGCATCGGACTTCGCAACAACATTTTGTACGAAGGCAGTTGCGCCTTTTTGTGTGAGGTCAATAACCTTTTAGCCCATGAAAAGGAACACTAAGATACGCTTACCCTAACTATTTTAGCGTATAGGCGGGAGGGACTGTGTTTCAAAAATATCTGCTTCTCATTAGTGTTACCATCACGCTTTGGAGTGGGGATGTGTTGTTGGATGAGCATTTCCACTCACTCTCTGCATGGGAGGGTGTCAAATTTGAAAAAATTGATCGTACCTCTTCCTACACACCTTCTTCCTCGGGGTTGATCCTTGAGTCCAATGATGCGGCTTCGGCATTAAGACTTAAAGGGCGTTATGATCCTAAGCTTTATCCCATCATTGAAGTAGAATGGAAAGCTTCTGTGTGTGAAATTAAGGGTGATGCGACGCAAAAAAGTGGTGACGATGCCCCTTTACGTCTCTATGTTGCATGGGAGTATGACCCCTCTCAATCGGATTGGTTGGAAAAAATGCTCTATGGCGTTTTAAAGTTATTTTATGGCGAGTATCCACCCAAAGCAGTGCTCAATTACATCATGAGTTCACAAGCGATGAAAATGCAGAGCTTTGTCAGCCCCTACACCGACAAAGTAAAAATCATTCCCTTAGACAGCTGTGAGAAGAGTTTAGGCGAGTGGAAAAAGCATCAGATAGATGTTATGAAAGATTATCAAACTATGTTTGGAAAAGCACCGAGCGGTCAAGCAACCCTTGGTCTTATGACAGATTCGGATAATACACATGGTCGAACCCTTGCTGCGATTGGTTCTATTTTGATTCGATCGGGTATGATCAAAGAGTAGTGTTTTTCTTGACATTAGCTCTCACTCTATGATAGAGTTAGGCACTATTTATTGAGGAAATACCCAAGGTATGGGTTGACAGAAACTTCGTCTATCGCTTTCTTTTTCTGTTTTTAACATCCTCCATAGATAAATCATGTTTTAGGAGTGTGTTATGAAGCTATGGTGTGTTGCACTGATTACCAGTGCATTTTTAGTTGGCTGTGCGGGTACACAACCCAGTGCGGGCGGTATGAAAGAAAATGAGATCGAAAAAGCAACCATAAAAGTGGCTAAAGAGACCGTAATGGGTGGCTACACGCTTGTCTCGATTGATGATGTTAAAAAGATGATTGACGCGAAAGAAGCGGTCAAAATTGTCGACACAATGCCTTCAAGCGCTTACAAAAATGGCTATATTCCTACGGCGGCCAATTTTGCATTTGAAGCAAAATACGTTGGCGATTGGGACAAAGATTCCTTAGCGGGATCTCAAGCTAAATTCAAAGAACTTCTTGGCAGTGACTTAAATGCTAAAATAGTTTTCTACTGCGGATTTAACCTTTGCGCTCGCTCTGATAATGCTGCGGTATGGGCAAAAAAATTGGGCTATACCAATGTGTCCCGTATGCCTGGTGGTATTAATGCGTGGAAAGACGCAGGATACGAAATCTCCAAATAATCTTAACAGCCATTGTGTCGTACGCATTCTTTGCTGACACAATGGCTCTTTTCTTGCTAGAATGTCATAAAATATGACACCGATAGGACACGCTATGAATCCCCTTGAAACAATTTTACAACACCAAAAAGTGCTGATCATTGATGGTGCATTTGGAACAGAGTTAGAGCGAAAAGGCTACGACATCAACGATTCGCTTTGGTCAGCTAAATTTTTGATGGAAAAACCTGAAGCGATTGCAGCGGTGCATTTGGATTATTTGAACGCTGGCAGTGATTGCATTACGACGGCGAGTTATCAAGCGAGTTTTGAAGGGTTTATGAAGCGTGGACTGAGTGAAGGTGAAGCCAAAGCGCTGATTCAATCTTCTGTCTTAATTGCCAAAAACGTTCGAGATAAATTTTGGGAGGACGAGACACATCACGTGAAACGACCAAAGCCTTTGGTTGCTGCTTCTGTTGGGCCGTACGGTGCGTACCTTGCGGATGGTTCTGAGTTTCGAGGCAATTACGGGCTTAGCGTGGAAGCACTGATGCAGTTTCACCAAAAGCGATTGGCGACACTCATCGAAGTTAAGCCCGATCTTTTAGCGTGTGAGACGATTCCATGTTTGATCGAAGCGCAAGCGCTTTGCAAACTCTTAGAGGCGTTTCCAACGATGCACGCGTGGGTGAGTTTTAGCGCTAAAGACGGAGAGCACATCAACAGCGGTGAGTCCATACGCGAATGCGCGCAGTTCCTTGACACCCAAAAACAAATTGTAGCCATCGGTATTAACTGTACGGCTCCGCAACACATTGAATCACTCATTGACGAGATCAAAGCGGTTTCTTCCAAACCGATCATTGTCTATCCCAATGGTGGATCGACCTACAATGCGCTGTCCAAAACGTGGGATGGTCTTTCTAAAAGCTCATCGTATGGGAAAATGGCGTATACGTGGTACCAAAAAGGGGCGCGCGTCATTGGGGGATGTTGTCAAACGACACCTGAAGATATCGCTCAAATTGCGCAGTGGGTGAGAGCTTAAAATGAAGAGCGTTTCCTTATCTTTACATGTAAACGCATCCAACGCTTTAAATTTTTAAAGCTTCGGATGCTTCTGTGCGCTCTTCAACGTGCGGAGGTTGAGACTGAGAAATGCTCAAGTAACTCTCTTTATCAATACTTTTAATATGCACATCGTGTTGCTGAAAGGGAATTTCGATGCCATGGGCATTGAGTGTGTTGTAGATAATAATCAAAAATCTGGAGATGGTTTTGCTCGGTGCCAAAATTTCTTCACCGTGAATCCACACTTGGAGTGAAAAGTCAACACTACTGCTTCCCATACCCGACATAAGGACACTGGTTTTTTTATCGTGTGATTCGATAATATCAGGATACCCACTGTTTACAACGGCTTCGACAATCACCGCAATGACGTGCTCAGGTTTATTGCCATACGCAACGCCAAAGGGAATATCAAACCGTTTGACTTTATCGTGCATCGTCCAGTTAATGACATTGCTTTCGATAAAGTTGCGATTGGGAACGATGACATCGATGTTCCCGTTGGTATTAAGGGTAGTAGAGCGCATACGAATATCGGTGATGTGCCCATGCACGGTTCCTGAGAGCTCCACAAAATCACCAATTTTAATGCTGCGCTCAAACATCAAGATGATACCGGAGACAAGATTGGAGACGATATTTTGCAGACCAAAACCGATACCCACCGAAAGGGCACCTGCCACAAGAGCAATCGAAGAGAGATCGATGCCTAAGACATTTAAAGCAATAAAAAAAGCCGTTAGAAGTATGACGTAGTAGCCAATATTGGCTAAAATCGTACGGGTTGCTAAATTGATGGATTTGCTATTGTTTGCAATTTTTTTGATGCTGGTCTTGTAAAATCCACCACCAAACCCACCAATGATAAAGATAAAGAAAGCCAAGATGATTTTAAAGGCGGTAATGGGTGTGCCATTCACGGTAAAAATAGGCTCACTCAGTATGCCAACAGTGGATTTGAAAATATTTTTGAACTCTTGTTCTGTTGAACCCGCTAACGTATCGAGCGTACCAAAATACTTTTTCTCCATCGCGTGTAAAAGTGACGCCATTGATTCGTTAATAACATCGGTTTTGTCTAAGAGCTCACCTTCATCAAGGATGCTTTTCTCCAAGGCAAACGCTTTTTCATTTTTTAACTTTAAAGCACTGGAAAACTCTAAAAACAAAGAGCTAATCGTCTCTCTTAGTGCTTTTGAGTAGGCATCTTCTTTTGCCGTAATGGTTGCGACCGAAACACCTCGATCGTGGTTGTCTCCTAAAAGTTCAAACCGCTCTTTCTTCACTAAAAAATTGTCGATTGTTGCGCGTAATTTTAACGCTTCTTCACGATTACTGACTGTTTTTTTAGCCTGAGTTTCTGGATCAAATGATATGTTTTTCAACGATTCGATTAACATTTTTTCAATGGCAAGCATCTCTTGCACGAATGCGTCACTTTGGTCTTTAAATTCTTGCAATGATTTTGTATAAAGTGCATTTTGAAGTTGCAGTGTTCGAACAGACGTGCTGTTCGCATCTAAACTTTTTATCTCTTTTTCCAGTGTCTTGATTTTCAATGCAATCGAGTTGATTTTTTTATCAAGGGAGACTTTTTTTAAAGAATCGTCATTGTAGCGATTAAAGAGATTGCTGTAATCGTCAATATTTTCAGGGGCATTGACTGTGGATTTCGTGATCGCAGAGGGTTGGGTGCTGATAAGCTTTTCAAGGAGCACTTTTTGTAAAGAGATTTCATCGTTCGTGATTTGTGACTCTTTGATGGTTTTGAGTAGATTGACATAAACCGCTTTGTCTGCATTGACTAAAGAGCTGTTTTGGTCATCTCCAAAAGCGAGTGTCAAGAGTAAAAATGGCAGAACAATCAACGGTTTAAATGGGGTTAAGAACATAAATTCACTCCAAGATTGGATAAAAAAACAAAAAGAAGAGCATGGAATTCATCGTAGAATGATGGGTGCAGTCTTTGTCTGTTTTTCACGGTTATTATACCCGCAATGGGTTTAAGAACCATTTTTGTTTTTTTACTATCCTACGGAACACTTCTTGTAAATGAATGAATAACGTTTAGTATAGGAGGATAAAAAGATGGTCAAGGTAGCGTTTTTTACAAACGATCTTAAAAACATTGATGCCCATTTTGGCTCAGGAGAGCAATTTGCCGTATATGACGTCGGTGCAGAGGGTTTTACTCTTTCACAAGTCGTTCAAACAGGCGAAGAGCGAACCGAAGGTAGAGTCGAGATGTTGCAACATGAGCACGTTGACATTATGTACTGTGTCGAAATTGGACCTGCGGCTGCTGCAAAAGTCGTCAACAGTCGAATCTTCCCTATCAAATACAAAGAAGTGGTGAGCATTGAAACAGAGCTTAATAAACTTCAAACAATGATCGCAACCAATCCTCCACCGTTTATCAAAAAAATCTTAGAAGCAAGAGGATAATGCTATGAATGAGCTTGAAAAGTTGTTCATCGAAACACTTACTTCACAAATTCGTGCACTCGATCAGTTTGGAACGTGGGCAAAGAAAAGTGATGAGGAAGTGCTGTGCGATAAGTATGTTAAGACCAAAGAGCAGCTTAAGAATGTTCCTATTATCGCAGATATTGATGAGATGCAAATTCAAGATATTCGTTTGATTTTTCAATCCATTGCACTTGCTTTTGAGCTTAAAACAAACATTATGTGCTCCGTCGTTATGGAGATGAGCCATGAAGGTTTTGGCCGAGCTGTGGTGTTAGCAGAAAAAATTGTTGTCACCAATAAGTTTTTCAAAGATGCGCATCGTTATAGTTTTAGAACCTATGATGATCTCATTAAAGAGGGTGGCAAAATGTTAAAAGATGCCATCGAAATTTACGAAACTCATAAAAAATAATCAGGATAGAACATGGCAAAGGTTGGTATATTTTACGCAAGTGCGGGCGGTAATACAACATTGGTAGCAGAGGCTTTGAAAGAGGCGTATGAACTCGAAGATGATGATTGTATTTTGATGGAAGATGATTTTGACAGTGTCGAGCAATTTGACAATTACGATGCCCTTTTCATTGGTTCTTCAACATGGGGACAAGGGGATGTTCATTTTAGTTGGGTTGACCCACTTTTTGAAATCACTTCCGATAATATTAGCTTTGCAGGTAAAAAAGTCGCGTTTTTCGGCGCAGGCGATAGTAAAACCCACGGTGAACATTTTTGTTCTGCCCTTGGTAAATTCAATCAAATTTTTACAAAAGCAGGTGCAAACGTCATCGGCTTTGTGGATAAAGAGGGTTACACCTACGCCGCATCTTTAGCCGAAGTAGGCGATAAACTTTGTGGTTTAGCCATTGATAATATCAATGAAAAAGAGAAAACAAGTGAGCGCATTGAAAACTGGATAGAGCAGTTACAAAGCGAATTAGCATAACGATAACGTAAAAGGAACACATATGAGAACGCTTGAGCAATATTATGAACTGAAAGATGCAGAAGATTTTTTTGAGTTTTTTGGTGTCGAATACGATAAACACATTGTTGAAGTCAAGCGTTTTCATATTATGAAAGAGTATGGCACTCTGATTAAGAAAGGGTTTGAAAACTTTAATGGCGATGAAAAATACCTGATGGACTTTTTAAAATTTGCTTTGATTCGCGTTTATATGGACTATAAACATGGACATGCTCCCAGTGCAGCTGAAGTCTGGGGCATGATAGAAGATGGCAAAGCCAAAGGGTGTTTGGCGTGTACGACATTAACGGAAGGAGGAAATTGTGCTTGCTAGTGAAGAGGTTGTTTTACATAACAATGTGATGGCAAAGCTTTCAGGTAAAGATGAAGCTCAAGCCAAATTTTTTCTTGGACAAAAAGTGAAGCTTTTAGAAGATGTCAAAAATGATGGTACCTATCCGTATCTTAAAATTGGCGATGTGATGATTAAAAAAGGCTCAATCGGGTACATCCGAACCATCGGTGAGTTTTTGCAAGTGATTCGTGTGTATGAAGTCCATTTTTTAGATGCCGAAGCGGTGATTGAAGTCATTGGATGTAGGGAGCATGAGTTAGAAGCGATGGAACCTTACCGTGACCTTGAAGCCGAAGAGACAGAATGGATGATCGATCATTATAAAAGCAATTCGTAAATTTTGTTTAGGATGCGCTCTAAAAGTTCTGAAAGAATGTTACTAAAAAACTTAGAAGGAGGAAAGTCGTGGCGAAAGTAATTTTTATGCATTTTGATGTCGAAAAAGATGGTATCTATGATGCCAAAATAGGTGAACCAGTGGTTCGTTTAGCAAAAGAGAAGGGGATTCCTATCACTTTTGACAGTAAAGATCATTCAACATGTTTGATCAGTGTTGAGAGTATTAGCGAAGAAGAACCAACAAGTTACATGGAAGACGAAGAGCTTGATGAGCTTGTAAAACTGGGTGCTCTTAGCCAAGAAGATGCAGATATTTGCCAACAGTTTACGGTCAGTCCTAAAGTTCGCATCGCTTCGATGATGATGATTAAGGGCGATGTTTTAATTAAACCATTTAAAAAGTAAAGGATCACGTATGACAACAAGAGTAGAAATTATCAATGATTTTTTAGCAATCAACGTAAAACCTGGCGCAACCATTCAAGATGTTGTAGAAGCAAGCGGTAGTGCACTTCCTTTTGGCTGTCGTGATGGTCAATGTGGAACCTGTGTTGTTGAAATCGTTCAAGGTATGGAATTTTTATCTCCAAAAAATGAAAAAGAGTTTAAAGTGCTTAAAGAGGTTTGTGCAGGTACATGTTCAGAAAATTCACGTCTTGCGTGTCAAATGAAAATTGACAAGCCAAATGGCGTTGTTCGTATTAAATACTAAGCTTTATCGCCACTTGTGCTTTGGTTCAAGTGGCTATTGAAAAACGTTTTTTCAGAAAAACGCTTTTCAATAGGTTAAAAATTAAGCAGTTATTACGCCCAAAACCACCATCTCTTTGGGCATAATTTACGCATGAGAAGTATCAACCTAGAATTCAAACAGAAGCAGAGTTTAAACCTCTCGCTCAAACTTTGGCTCCCATTGTTACAATTACCTCTTCAAGAGTTAAGTACGCACTTAGAGACGTTGTCGTACGAAAACCCTTTTTTGGAAGTCAAACGCCCTTTTGAGCAAAACCTAGGCTCAAGCCATGGTATTGTCGAAGAGTTGGTACTTGGAAGCGAATCTTTGCATGAAAAAATCATTGAGCAAATTGTTCCACCCCTTTTTCCCACACCCATTTCTCAAAAAGTAGCGCATGAAATTCTCTGCGATATTAATGACGAGGGTTATTTTGATGGCGATATCGAAACGATTGCGCAGACCTGTGGTGTTTATACCGAGTATGTTGAGCGCATTCGCCAACGCTTCTCTAAGCTTGAGCCCTATGGCATTGGTTCTTTAGAGAGCCATGAATCGTTTGTCTTTCAACTGGATGCCCTCAGCGATGACATTGACGATGAGCTCTACCACTTGGTGCTTAAGATGATCGACCAGATGGCAAGAGTTGATAAATTCTCCAGACATGGACGCTTTGAAGAAGCAAAAGCAATCATCAAAAAATTTGCCAATCCACCCGCCATTGAGTATCAAGCAACGCCTAAACAGATCATTCCTGATTTTTATGTGGAGGTAGGTGATGACATTAAATTACGCATTAACAATGACTATTACCCCGACATTCTTATCACTGATCCCTTTTCGAGTAAGAGTGAAACAATCAAAGAGAAACTTAAAGAAGCCCGTGATATTGTTAATTTGTTGGAACTGCGTAAAACAACACTTTACAAAATTGTTCTTTTAGTGGTGGAGAGACAACTCTCCTTTTTTGTTGGAGGTGAGTTGAAGCCTCTGAACATGAGCACCCTTGCTGAGGAGCTCTCCTTTGCGGAGTCGACTATTTCTCGTGCTATTTCAAATAAATACATTGAGTCTAAGCAAGGCATTTTCCCGCTGAAATCTTTTTTTACCAATGCGGTCTCTTCCAAAGAGCTCTCCTCTTCAGAGATCAAGAATTTCATCAATCAACAGATAGAATACGAAGATAAAAGTGAACCACTCACAGACGATGATCTTTTGGAGCGCATCGAGAAGCGCTTTAACATCAAGATGGTCAGACGCACCATCACCAAATACCGCAAATTGATGAACGTAGCCTCATCCAAAGAGCGTAAGAAAATTTATAAGGTACAAGCATGAATATTACCCTAGATGACGGCGAAGATAGCCGATACACCCAACTTGAAATGACAAAGTTAGAGCGTGAAGTGATGGTTTTTTTACAAAGTTATGCGAAAAATAGGTACTCAAAATACGTCATAGCACCCCACATAGCCGCCATGTCATTGCAGATGAACCACCTCTACGAAGCAATGGGTTTTAAAAACCGTGTGCAGATGGGAAAGTACATGAAGTGCCATTTCCCAAAACTCGCTGAGCAAAAACCTGTCGATAAACTGTGGAAGAAATTTATCTACGATTCCATCAACCGCGTCGCTCCTGCATGTTTTACATGTAAAGATAACTCGAACTGTTTTGCATGTCAGTTGGCGGGGTAAATTCCCAATACAAAAAGGTAAATAACAATGATTCGTCTTGCTTCAGAAAATGATTTGGAAGCCATTTTAGCGATTTATAACGATGCTATTTTAAATACCACTGCTGTTTACACCTATAAAGAAAAAACATTGGAAGAACGTCAACATTGGTTTTACCTCAAACAAAAAGAGGGTTTTCCGCTGTGGGTCTATGAACACGATGAAAAGGTTGTTGGCTATGCAACGTATGGTTCTTTTCGCGAATGGCCTGCTTATAAATATACGGTTGAGCATTCGGTGTACGTTCACAAAGATTTTCGTAAGCACGGTTTTGGAAGAGCTTTACTTGAAACCATTATCGAAGATGCCAACACCAAAGGGTATGCCACCATCATAGCAGGCATTGATGCCTCTAATGCCAATAGCATTTATCTGCATGAAAAATTAGGATTTAACGCTGCGGGAATTGTTCACAAAGCAGGGTACAAATTTGGTCAATGGCTTGATTTAGCATTTTATGAACTTCTCCTCGATGGCCCCAAAAATCCTACGGAAGTGTGATTTATAAAACTTTACATGTAATGATGATTCTAACTGTTTTGCGTGCTAAGTGGCGAGCTAAACGAGCGCATTTTAATTACTCTATGCTACAATAATCCTTACATGTAAACTCAAATCTAAAATACAAAACAGGCAAAGAAATAATTATAATGATTTATAAACTCTGTAATTTGAGTGATAATGAGACAAATATAGTGGAAAATCAATAATGACATCTCAACAATTAACTGAATTAGGTCAAAGACTTGATAGAGCTTGTGATTTAGGCAACGAAGAAGAACTTTGTACTATCATAGCAAGCAATCAAGAATATGTTGAAAGGCTTGATGACTCTAAAGTCAAGGCTACTTTATATTATTTTTTAGCTAATGCTTGGAGTAGACTTCACGATATACGACATAAAAACGACCAATCATCTATTTGGGAATACGAGCAAGAGACAATTAATAATCAAATTATAAATCTACGAAAAGCCAAAAAAGAAAAAGGATTTTCTGAAGTACCGATAGAATATCAATGTGCGATTTTGACAAATTTAGCCAATATCTTTGATCATACAGGTAGAACAGTTTATTCACTCAATCTCTACAATCAAGCACTGCTAATTGAACCAAATTTTGTAATGGCTCGAGCTAATAGAGGGTTATGTCTCATTTCATATGCAGATTTTGATTATAACGAAAATCATCGAGACATTTTTGCAAAACTTGCTTATGATGATTTGAAAAAAGCGTCTAAACAATTAATTTTATATATTAATAATGGATATGATGCAGAGTATTACACAAATGTAAAAGAGAAATGTGATAATAAAATTAAAGTTATTGAATTACATCTAGATCAAACATTTTTAACATCGCCTTTTGAGTTCAATAATTTTTCTTTAGGCAAATCAAAAAAAGAAAAAGAGTATCGACAATGGGCATTGACTCATACGTTATTTCTTAATCCTATGAATGATATAGGATTTAATAAGATTGCATCACATGACCCATTAAATCTTCCAAATTTAATTACGGACATACATAGTGGTTTTCCAAAATATATTACCTACTTCAACCAAATAAAACAAGAATATGTTGCATACCGCCATTTGCTCTATGAGGGGATAAAAGAAAAAACCGATAAATTTTATAATAAAGACATTTCACTGACGGATGACTATGATTATAATTTGTATGATATTAACAATGAAAAAATCAAGATAGCTTTTCGTGGATTTTATTCAATTTTTGACAAAATAGCTTACTTCTTAAATGAATATTTTGATTTACGATATTCTGAGCGTGGTATTGATTTTCGAAAAATTTGGAAAAATAAAAACAACCAAAACGAACTCAATATTAAGTTTAATAGATTGGAAAATTTGGCTTTACGGGGATTATATTTTATAAATAAAGATCTATTTTCCCTAGATAAAGATGATAAAGCTTTTATTGATGTGATTGAACCAGAAGCAGTAGAAATCAATGAAATTAGAAATCACTTGGAACATAAATTTATGACTATTAAAATATTTGATATTGCTAAATATCAAATTTCTAATGATAGAGAAAATATCAAATACCTGACACAAGAAGCGCTAGAAGAAAAAACGATACATATGGCAAGATTGGCTCGAGAAGCGATAATTTACCTTTCTTTTACTATCCATATTGAAGAAAATAAAAAAGATGATAAAAACAAAATACCTATTCAATTAGTGCAAAAATAAATTTTCTAAAATTATGAGACAATCTTTTTTCCTCTTTTTTACATGTAAACCTTTCTAACACGCAAAAAAACTACATTATCCCCACATTATAATGCTTCCTCAACACTTTTTGGTGGGAAGAAAAGCGCTCGTGGTCTTCGTTTGGCTTCTTGAAAAAGCAATTTTACAAAAGAGAAAAAATTACCAAACTCAGCATCTCTGGATTTGAGTGAGACTTTGAGGGCGAGGGCGAAACTGACGCTGAGATTGACCAAGCCTATCATCAAGACAAAGATCAACCCTACGATAAAATCAAGCAAAGAGAGTTCGCCTTGTGCGACGATGTAGCCGAGATTAGCGGAAGAGAAGGCGACGTGTCTGATATCTAAGGGAAGATTGAGAAGGTGGCCTACAAAGGGCGTGATGCCTAGAAGAATACCGAAGTAAAAGTTACCCATGATCGCGCCATGGTTATTGTGTAAAAATGTTGCGATTTTTTCTCTTACGGCAGTTGAGCTTATCTTTTTCAAAATGGGAAGATGCATGTACCGGTTTTTCAAGTCCAAATAGCTTGCGCGGTTGTCGTAATAGCCTGCGATCAAACCGGAAGTAAAGAGCCAAACACCAGCAATGGCGGCAAAGAAAAGTCCAGGGAAGGGATTGAAGTTTTGTGTGTAGTAGTGAAGCTCTTGCGCTGAGAGAATTGGGGTGTTGTTGTGCGCGTAGATAACGCCAATCAGGCATGAGACACTCAAGGCAAGCGTTACATTTCCCATAACGGCTGCAAATTGAGAACGACTGACTTGCAAGAAAAGGGCGACGAGTTTATGCTGATCGGCACGTTTGGTATCGGCTTTATCCACCGCTTTTGCAAAGGTTGATGCCGTCATCGCAGGTTGTTTCGTGGCTACGGTAAAGCCCAAAAGGTGAATCAGCACAAAGCCAAATCCATAATTTAAACTTGCCAAAATGGTTTCCATAATGGGCGAAAATCCGCTTTGCATAATGGTTATTTTAATCCACGCCATCAAGGCAATAATCACACCTGCACCACTGGCACTTAAAACCATACCGATGTACTCTTTGGTATTTTCCGTGATGTAATGTTCCCCATGTTCACTGGCATTGTTGGCGATGCTTTTAGCCAATATTTTGATATTTTGATTGAGTACTTCACTCAAAGAGTTACGTGAGCAGTTTTTTTCCACCACCTCTTTAAAGAGCGGGAGTAACGTTGCGTAAAAGGATTCTGTGTCAAATTCTTGGATGAGTTTAACGCACTGTTGTGCTCTTTGGATGATTTGCTCAAGGCGCTCAAGATTGTAGGTGAGGGAGACTAAAATGCCTTTATTGAGCGATTGTTTGCGTAAAAAGTTGACTTGGTTGTAACACTGCAAAATTAAAACATCAATGTGCTGAAAGTCCAACTGAATGGACTCTGCTTGAACATCATCCTCTTGAATGGAGCATGAGAGGTTGCTAATCTCTCTTTGTAAAGCAATAAAGGCTGAGTCTTTGGTGAGCAAAGAACTATCCAAGCGTATAAAATGCTCATCAAACTCTTCAGATGCAATCCAAATGGCTAAAATCTCAGATGCATAGACAAGCTCATTAAAAAGATACGCGTTTGTTTTTACATGTAACGTCTCATTCTCCAAAAGAGTGCCCCAAAATTTCTCCCACAGCGCATCATCAATGTCATTGACCCACAGAGGATCTTTTTTATAAGGAAAAAGTGTTGCAAAAAGATAGGTGAAGTCACCTTTTTGAGGCGCTTGTGGTAAAAATTTATTGTAAAAGCGGTTGCTCATCTCCTCTTTAAACCCTCGCTTGGAAAGAATTCCCAATGAGGCAATGTTGCTAGAGATTTTTGAGTCGATAAGCCATAGATTAAATTCATACGAAAGCGTTTCTCTCAATGTTGGGTAGGCATAAAGATGTTCTATCATCGCTTTGATATTGGCGATGCTCTCTTCTTTATTACGGATCGATTTTGGGCGAATTTTGCTGATAATATGTGCCAGTTTTTCAACCGAAGTTTCACTGCTTTCGCTGAGTGTTTGTAAAAATTCTTCCATAGTCTGTTTCATCATAACCTCTTTTTTGTAGCGTTTTGACGCTTTATCACGCGAAGCTATTTTCAGTGTAACATACTAGGGTAAACCAAATGAAGAAAGGGTTTTGGTAAAACGTTTACCCAAAACCCTTTTTAGAGAGTGCTAACG